>Ga0209652_1001227_pt1 | contig 21080 bp, 23 predicted proteins | sample SaaInl74LU_5_DNA_FD_184641 | JGI IMG/M metagenome (GOLD analysis project Ga0209652, IMG submission 184641) | Marine microbial communities from expanding oxygen minimum zones in the Saanich Inlet - ESP_74LU_5_DNA (SPAdes) (version 2) | ecosystem: Environmental > Aquatic > Marine > Intertidal zone... | reverse complement strand
GCGTGAACCAAAAAATGGCGCCGCCAACAAGAAGGCACCAAAACGCAGCGATACGATCAGAAAGCTCAGCGCTTGATCCATGACATCTTGGATCGACAGGCCGGGCAGATTTCCAAATTCCATCGCCGCCTTCCCCGTCATCGGATCGCGACAATCTCGCCGAAGATAAAGGCGAAATAGTCGGTCATGATCGTCAGCATGAACCCGGACATCAAGGCCATCGCGCCAAGCACAATGACAAGCTTTGGAACAAATGACAGGGTCATCTCATTGATCGAGGTGGCCGCTTGGATGATCCCGATGACCAAGCCTACAGCCAAGGCAACGCCCAGCACTGGACCCGCAGTCAGCACGATGTGCCAAAAGGCCAGCCGGAGATACCCAATATTGGAGTCAAAATCCATCTTAACCACCCGTCCCCATTGCGAAGGTCGCAGCCAGCGAGCCAACCGTCATCGTCCAGCCATCTACCAAGACAAAAAGCAAAAGCTTGAATGGCAAGGAGATCAACATGGGCGAGAGCATCATCATGCCCAACGACATCAAGATTGATGCGATCACCATGTCGATCACCAAGAAAGGAAGAAAAATCAAAAAGCCGATCTGAAACGCGGTTTTGAGTTCCGAAGTGATAAAGGCCGGAAGGATCACAGAAAGCGGGATTTCGGACACATCGGTAAAGCCACCCGTTTCGGCCATATCAGAGAACAAAAGAAGCGCCTCTGTATGGGTATTGGCCACCATGAAATCTTTGATCAGTGTGCTACCCTGCGCCAACGCGGCATCAGCGCTCATTTCTTCGGCCAAATAGGGTGACAGGGCTGTGTCGTTAATGGCGGTCAGTGTCGGTGTCATGATCGCAAATGTCAGAAAAAGCGCTATGGCGATCAGCACTTGGTTCGGCGGTGTCTGCTGCGTGCCCAATGCTTGACGCAAGATCGACAGAACGATGATGATCCGGGTAAATGACGTCATTCCAAGCACGATCGACGGCAAAACCGTCAAGGCCGTCATCAGCGCCAGAATTTGCAGGGATAGCGAATACGTGGTTTCACCATCCGCGTCTTGTCCAACCCTGATGGCCGTCATGGACAGGGGATCTTGCGCAAGTGCAAACTGCGGCAGCATGATGGCCAAGCCCAGCAATCCGGCGATATAGAAAAAGCGCCGTTTCATGGTTGAGCCTGCGCCGTCTGTTGCGTCACTTGGCCGAGCTGCAAAAAGGCACCTGCACCTTGTCGCCCGGTCAAAACCAAGATCCGCTGACCATCTGCTTCGACCAGGCAGAGACGTTCATGCTGGCCGATCGGCGTGACCTCGACCAAGCGAATTTCACGCCCTCGACCAAGCCGACTGCCGATGCCTTGGGCATTCCTGCGCAATACGATCTGTATGGCAATCAAGACCGCGAGAAACCCCACGACCACGATCACTTGCGTTAAGCTTACCTCTGCCATGTCGTTTCCTGTCCCGCTCTCACAGAAACAAGGCAAACGTCGTGCCAACCCAATAAAATCAGGGAAGGTAAAGTTTAACTAACTGATAAATATATATTTTTATTCGGTCCGCATTGGGGATACCAAAAGCCCGTCAATATTTCGACAAGCTCACAGGCCCTGAACCCGCTTTTCCAGATCGACAATTTCGCCAAAGCGGACGCCGAAACGTTCGCCAACCATCACCACCTCGCCACGCGCGATCATGGTACCGTTGATCAAGATATCAAGTGGGTCACCCGCGAGCCGATCAAGTTCGACCACAGACCCTTCATTCAAACGCAAAAGATCACGAATTGTGATCTCGGTACGCCCGACCTCGACGGTCATGCGGACTTCGATATTTTCGAGCACGCGCAAGTTCTCGATGCTGGCGCGCTCGCCCTTAGCTTCGGTTTGTGGTGCCTTGGTGTCTTGGTTATCGGCCATGTCTCGTTTCCCTCAGCTTTAATCTTCTGTCTCTTGGATACGGCGCGTGAGATGCAGCGCCGCTTGCGGTCCGACCTGACCCATTTCAGCGCTGAACATCAGTCGCCCTTCCACCAAAACTTGAACACCTTCATGCAACTGCATCGGAAATGAATCGCCCGATTGCAGATGGATGAGGTTATGCAGGGCGGTTGTCGGCTCTGCGAGCCGCCCTGTCAGGGTCAAAGGAATATTCAAAATCGCCCGCTCGAGCCGCTGACGCCATGACAAGTCGTCATCAACATAATCGGATTGCACGCGCGAACGCAGCTGCGAGGCAATCGGTTTCAGGGTTTGAAGCGGATAGATGATGTCAAAAGTCGCAGGCTCAGTTTTTGGCAATTGAACCACAAAAGAACAGATGATCACGGTTTCTGAGCCATCGACGAAGGACGCAAACTGCATGTTCTCTTCACGACCTTGGATCGAGAAGGTTACGGGCGTCAGATCGCGCCAGGCCATCTGCAGCGCCTCGTTCAACCCACCGGTGACGATTTCGATCACGCGCTGTTCAGTTGCGGTAAATTCTCCTTGAACCCTTTTGAGCGGCCGCACAGCGGTGCCGCCATAATAGGAATTCGTGAGCAATGAGATAAAATTGGGCGGCAGGACAAGAAGTTGATTGCCGCGCAATTCCTCCATCCTGCTGTTTGTCAGACTAACGAAATTCTCTGAGGCAGCGCTGTATTCGTCAAAGGTTTTGACCTCAGGCGGGAAGGATGAAATCCGCGGTTGTACGCGCAGCATCGGCAAAAAAACCGAACGTGCAAAGCGGCTAAATCGCTCATTGATCATTCTGAGCGCGTAGTAATCCCCCAGAAGGGAAAGATCGTCCGAACCGAATGTGAACGGCCTGACACCCGAAGTATCCCCATCCATAAAGACACCATCAGCCGCGCCTGAGGAATTGCTCAGACCCTCGATCAGCGCCTCGACTTCTTCGTTGCTTAGCTTGCGAGACGATACCATGCCCTGCCCCTGCCCCTTTACTGGAGAATGAAAGAGGTGAAATGGACGCCCTCTATGCCGCCGAAACCTTCGAGTTCTTCAAGCTTGACGTTCATCGCATCACGCATCCGATCTGCCATTGCATCGCGCCCATCCTTGCCTTCCACCTCTTCTTCGGTGAACTCGCTAATCACGCCCAACACTTCTGAGCGCAGCGCGAGTTGATGGGTTTCCACATTCCGCACGACCGTCTCGTCATATTGCGTCGACACGCCAATCCCGACCTGAAGAAACTTGCGCGAGGCACGCAAATTGGTCGTGAAATTGCCGGGGAATTCGTAATAGCTGGTGATGAAGGTCTCAACGCCGTCGACCGGCTTTGCCATGCGCGATGGGCCTGCACCTTCCTCGTCACCATCTTCCTCCGGAGCGGGCAATTGGCCCGATTCCTGTAGTTTACGTTCGATGATCATATCGATCTCTTCGGATGGGTTGGTGCTTTGTCCAAAAAGGAAAAAGCCAGCACCAAGGCCGATACCGACAAGGGCTAGGCCTCCGAATACAAAAATAAGGATCTTCAAAAGACCCCCCTTTGATTTGCCCTCCGGCGTGCTTTGGTCCGACATGTCTTAGTTCCTCAATTAGGCAAGCATATTGATGCCGGTCGACTGGTTCCGATCAGCGCCATATGCGCCAGTCGTTGCAGCTTCGGTAGGTTCATCGCGCTTTGCGTTCTCAATGGCGGGTCGATTACGGCGGGGGGACGGCTGACCTTGCTGGCCTTGCTGGCCGGATTGCGCACCCGCGCCTTGTTCATTGACAGAAAACCCCGACAGGCGATAGCCGGATTGGTCCAATACTTGCGCCAAGCGGTCTTCAGCACCGCTCAAAAGGCGCGCGGCGGCAGTTGCCTCGGTAACAAGATGCACCAAGGTCTGATCGCCGCGCAAATCAAGCATGACGCGGATCTCGCCAAGGTTTTTTGGCCGTAGCGAAAGCTCGATACGTTGCGATCCGTTTGCAGCCATGCGCTCGATGTGGCCAACCAGTTGCTTGCCCCAATCCGCCTGCCGCATGTTGAGCGTCGCGGCCGGCGCCATCGCTGGAGGCACCGCTGGCACAACAGGCTGCGCGGAATGTGTGGGACGGGGCGCTGTATGCGTTGAGACAACTGGCTCAGACCGCTCTGCCGCCCCCCGCACGAGATCCAACATCGCCGTTTCCGTGCGCAGTGTGGCCTCGCCGGCGGGTTTGCTGTCCGTCACATCGGCTCGGCGGTGATCATGGACCACGATCTTGGCCTGTTGCATGGCATTGGCGACCATCATCATGTCTGGACGGGTGCCCAACACAGCCGACGAAGTGGGCGTTGCGGCTTGTTCGCCCTTTGTCGGCTGCATGGCAAGAGCGTCAGGCTGTGGTTTGCCGGCCCGCTCCGTCTCAGGCTTCTTCTGCCCCGCGATCAAGGTGGCAGCGATCGGCGTTTTCGCCTGCGCCACGTCCAAAGCAGCTTTGGGCATACCTTGTTCCACGGGCAAAGCCAGCGATGGCGCTTCTCTGGGCGCAATCGCGCGGTCGACGATGTTGGCTGCGACCTCCGCCCGCTTCGACACCACTTTGGCCTCATCCAATGATGGAAGAGCTTCGGCCTTGGGGTTCAGCGGCCTGACCAGCGCTTCGCCCAGCTCTGCCGATTTGCCAAGTGTTGCAGTCGAATGCCCCTCATTTTTGGGTGCCTCGTCGGCAAGGATCGACAAAGTTGGATCACTGATCTTGCGCAGCACCGGATCATCGACAGGCGTTAGTACTTCCGTCTGTAATTGTTCGGCGGCCATTGGTACGACATCCCCGGCGTGGGCCAAACGAGATGCATTTTGCACTTCACCCGATGCGAGCATGGGGTTGGCTTTCGTTGCAACTGTATCCGCCACATGAAGCGCCGCCGGGTCGGCGAGCTGCTCAGCGGTCAGATGTGCGAATGCCATCTTGGACACAGCATCTGCGCTGCTGAGTTGGATCACCGGAACATCAGCCAGCTGCTCTGCCTGTGGCGACATCGCATCGGGCAGCGGGCTTGGTGCCTGTGTTACAGGCGTCATCTCGGTGACCGGCAACTGCGCGGCCACAACTCCATGCTCAAGCGGACCGATAAAGCCCGCCCCCATTGGGACAGAGGACGTGGCTTGTTGTTCGTAGACAAGCCATGACAAAGGCGTCGGCTCGCCTGGCTCCTGTCCATTCTCCAGAGTGGTGACGGGCGTCGCGGGTCCTGCGGCTGCAAGGGCGGCTTGGACCACCTTCGGATCCATAGATTGCGCGGCCGGCACGGCGAAACCAGGCGCGGGGTTGGCTGCGCCGACCTCGACAAGCCAAGATGCAGACGGCGTTTGTGGATCGTCGGGCAGCACTTCGGCGTCAACTTCAGCAGCCATGATTGTTTCATCGCTGACAGGCGCGCTTGTCATGGCAAAGAGCGGATCGAATAAGGCGGTGCCCCCTGGCTTTGCGGCACGCGCATGCAAGCCCGGCTCTACAGCCTTCAAGTCCATCGAGTTGACTATCGCTTTCATCAGCAGGCTCACCCAGTTTGTCGAAACACGGATTGAAGGCACGGAACACAACAGTGGTATGCAAGAAAAGTGCCAAACCCTTGGGATTTGGCTTTAGTATTTGGTCCGCACGCCGCGCGGCGGCATTTGGCCCTCGGCACGGCTTTCACGGCTTTCGATCTCTGTTTTGCGTGCCACAACACGGCGTTCTTCAAGAACGGTTTCACGGCTCTTGTGGTGCATGAGGGCTGCCCGTGCTTGTGCGATTTCGACCGCCAAAAACTCGTTTCGGTTTTCGAGCAATTCAAATTGCTCTTGCATCTGGCGCCCGTACCAAGCCCGCGAACGCAGCGCAAAAGGTGTCATCGGCTCATCAAGCGGTGTGTTAGATTTTATCAGGCCAGCCAGCTTTGTCTGCATGGATTGTGCGCGCCCAAGCTCACCCGACAATTCGCCGACAGCCTGCGCTTGGCGGCGCGCGCGCATCTTTTCGCGCAATTGCATCAATCCGATCAGGCGTTCAGATCGCGACATGTCGAAATCATTCCCCCATCATGGCCATCAGGCCCTTTTGACTATCGGCAAAGCTCGCCGCTTCATTGGGCGCTTGTTTGATAAAGGCCGTGAGGTTGGACCACTGGGAAACAGCGAGATCAAGGTCGGGGTCCTGTCCCGATTGATACCCGCCCATCAACATCAGATCCCGATTTTCAAGGTAGAGCGATACAAGTCGGCGAAAGCGCATTGCAGCGCTCTGTTGCCGGGCCGGTGTGATATCGGACATCACCCGGCTGACAGAGGCTGAAATATCAATGGCCGGATAGATCCCAAGCTGGGTCTGACGGCGCGACAGCACGATATGCCCGTCCAGAATAGCGCGCGCCGTATCGACGACCGGATCATTCGTCGTATCATCCCCATCGGCCAGTACCGTGTAAAAGGCCGTGATCGACCCCTCATTTTCGGTGCCGGTGCCAGAGCGCTCGACCAGTGCGGGGATCAACGACACGACCGAGGGCGGATACCCTTTGGCAGTGGGCTGTTCACCAAGTGCGAGACCCACCTCGCGGCGCGCATGGGCCACGCGGGTGAGGCTATCCATGATCAGCAACACTTCCTTGCCTTGGGCGCGGAAGTATTCGGCGATGGCGGTTGCGCGATGCGCGCCCCTGATCCGCAGCAAAGCCGACCGGTCGGCAGGCACGGCGACAACGACAACTTTGCGGCGCGCGTCACCTTGCATCACCTGTTCGACCATCGCGCCCACTTCGCGGCCACGTTCGCCAATCAGCGCCATCACAATCACATCGGCCTCGGAAAATCGCGTCATCATTGCAAGCAGCACGGACTTACCAACACCTGAGCCCGCGATGATGCCGACCCGTTGGCCACGGCCAACAGTCAAAAGGGCATTGACCACACGCACCCCAACATCCAGCGGCTTGGCAACAGGCCTGCGGGCAAGCGGATTGAGCGGGCGGCCCATCAGGGGCCAAGTCTCGTCCAATACGAGCGGACCGATCGCATCAAGCGGATGACCCTGCGCATCAATGACCCGCCCCAAAAGGTTCGGACCGACCTTGATGCGGTTGTCAGTCTCGATGGGTGACACGCGCGCGCCGATCTCTACGCGCGCATCGAGATCATAGAGGAAAAGCAGGTTCCGCCCGTCACGAAAGCCGATGACCTCGGCCTGCGCCAGATCATGACCGGCCGTTTCGACCTGACAGATTGCGCCCACCAGTACCGGAAACCCATCGCATTCAAGGATTTGACCATCAAAGCGCGTAACCCGGCCAGATGTCACAAGATGACGGCGATCGGGCAGCTCGGCCAAATCTGCGCGGACCTTTTCGAGGATAGCGTTCATGACTTATCCTGCGTTGGCTTGGGCGACGCGCGACCGCTTTTGCGGCGAGTGGGTTGGCCAAGGATCCTGTCGGAAATCCGTAGACCATCAACGGTCAAGTCGACATCACCGCGCGAAAGCTCGGGCGAGGTCACGACACGCATGGTCGCAAGGCTATCTGAACCCGCGATCAACGCCGCAATGGCTTGGTGATCGTCTGGGTGCAGGCGCAGGACCGCTTGGGTCGCTTGACAATGGATGCGGTCGGCGAGGGTTTCGATCCGCTCAACGAATGCGGCTGGCATCGTGTCGATCTCAAGGCCAGCACGATCTGAAGCCAGCCTGAGCACGGCATCAGCGATTTCAGCCTGCAATTTCGCCAGCATACCGGTGTTCGGATGCTGCAGCGCGTGCGTGGCAGCCTCTAGGGTTTCAATTGCAGAGGTAAGGCGCTCCTGTGCCTCCGCTTCTGCCTCGGCACGACCAGCAGCGAAAGCCTCCGAGCGGATTTGATCCAACATCTCCGCGCTGACAGGCAGTGCTGTTGTGGCAACTGCGGGGCTGGTATCTTGGCTTTGTGCACCGCGATCAGGCTGGACCGCGACCGGATCATCGCCATCGGCGATGGGTGCAGAAACGGTATCCTCTGGGTCTGAGGTCGGTTGTTCGGCGAGAACCGCATCCTCGATGCCCAGGTCGTGCGCATCTGCTTTGGCCGTCGTATCTTGGGCGACACTATCCGCGTGGATCACTTCCCCCGACCCGTTGTCGGCAAGGGCTGCATCGCCGTCTTCAGCCGCTTGTGCCAGCATCGCCGCTTTGTCAGCGTCACGCCGTAGCAGCGCGAGGTCCAACAAGCTTTTGGGACGGAAAGTATCAACCGTGGGATGCAGCGGCGTGTCGGAGGGCCGATAGGTTTCGGCACGCGCAGCCGCGATCAAGCGATTGATTTCGCCCTCGTCGAGCGGGGCTTGATCTTGCACCTTGGCCTCGGGGTTGGTTGCGCTGGGTTGCATGGCTTAGACCATCTCGTCGCCGCCGCGCCCGGCCAGAACGATGGAGCCATCGTCCGACATCTTGCGCGCGACGTTGATGATTTGCTTTTGCGCCTCTTGCACTTCGGTCAAACGCACGGGGCCAAGGGCCTCCATCTCGTCCTTGATGTTTGCAGCCGCTCGCGTCGACATGCAGGCGAAAAGCTTTTCGCGCAGCAACTCGTCGGCCCCCTTGAGGGCAAGCACCAGCACATCGGTATCGACCGAGCGCAGCAAGGTTTGCAGCGAGCGCTCATCCGACATGACCAGATTGTCGAAGACGAACATATTGTCTTGGATCGCGGTCATCAGGTCCTTATCGGCCTTCTTGATGTCCTTCATGATCCGCTGTTCCATCGCGGTTTTGGTGAAGTTCATGATCTTGGCCGCCGCCTTGACCCCACCGATCTGCGAGGCGCGCAGCGTGGTGTTGGCCTTGAACTTGAGCTGCATCACGCGTTCAAGCTCACGCACCGCATCGGGTTGGACGGTTTCCAGCGTGGCAATACGGGCCACGACCTCGGGCTGTAGATCATGCGGCAAAAGCCCAAGAACGTCAGCAGCGAGGCCATAATCAAGGTAGGAGATAATCAGGGCGACGATCTGTGGATGTTCATCGATGATCAGTTCGGCGATTGAACGCGCATCCATCCAGTCGAGAATATCGATCGGCCGCTCGGACGAGGCCGGCGTGATACGGCTGAGAACCGACTGCGCCTTGTCGCCACCAAGTGCCTTGGTCAAGACGTTGCGAATATAGTTCCCGGCACCAAGACCGATGCTTGTCTGTTGCTTGATGATGGCCAGAAACTCGTCAAGCACAAGATTGACGGTTTGCTGATCGACACCTTGCACCGAGTACATCGCAGCGCCGAGGTGTTGCACCTCACGCGGCGAGAGGTTCTTGAGGATCTCCGCGGCTTCATCCTCGCCCAGCAGCATCATCAAGATGGCCGATTTCTGCGTACCGGTGAGCATATCAAAAAGGCGAACCTCGTCATCGGTGCTGATCGTGGCAGCGTCTGCCATGGCGTTTCTTCCTTCAAAGTCATTAGACCGGCGCGCACGCGTCGGAACGGTCGGTCAAGCTTTCTGGTCCAGCTCTTTTTTCATCATTTGTTTGAACACGTTCGACACGCGGCCCGCCTCATCTCCGACGATCATCCGGATGATGGCAACCTTGTCGTCATAGGTGTTCGCAGTATCGAGCATCTCCAAGGAGATGTTGGATTTCTTGGGTTTCAGCTTGGCCTTGATATCCTCAAGGGTCTCGCCATCCCCGACTTCCACGGATTCAAGTGCCTCGGCCTCGATCTCGCTCATGCCGCCATGTCCCATAGCCGCGCCACCAGAGGGTACGAGTACGCGGTTCAGAAGCGGCCGGATAACCCCAAGGGTGATCACTGCCAGCAACAGCACTGTCACGATCTGTTTGGCGAGGTTCTCAATCCAATCAGTCTGGAACCAATCTACGGATACGCCTTCGAGTGTCGAGACAAAAGGTTGGGCCGTGACCGTGAGGTTATCGCCACGCGCCGCGCTTAGGCCAATGGCGCTGCTGACCAGCCGCTCGATATCGGCCATTGTTTCAGGCGACATATTCTGGGGTTGTGCCACACCCGTCTCAGGATCAATGACCATCTGGGTCCGCAGCAGGAGGGCCGCGTCGATCTTGACGATGCGATTTGATGGCGACATCGTCGTCGATACCCGGCGGCTGACCTCGTAGTTTCTGACTTCGCTGCTTGAACGATTTTCAGACTGGCCCGCGCCGCTTGGGCTGGCCGCCTGCCGATCGGCGATCTCTGCCTCGGAAGGTGCCGTGTTCGATGTAGCGCCGGGCACACCGCGCGCCTCGGCATTGGCTGCGACGTCAAGCGTGTTTTGCTCGCTGCGCAGCGCGGTCCCTTCTGGATCGACGCGCTCTTCTGTGACTTCATTGCGGGTAAAGTCGATCTCGATATTGACCTGCGCGTTGACGTTGCCTGGCCCGACAATCGGGGTAACAAGCGACTCGATCCGCGAGCGATAGATACCCTCCAAGCGCATACGGTATTGGAGTTGGGTGTCCGTCAAAATCGAGGCCGGATCATCGAGCGATTTCGACAAAAGCCGTCCTGTTTGATCAATCACGGTAACATTCTCGCGCGCCATACCGGTAACCGAGGTGGACACGAGATTCACAATCGCCTCCACTTGCCCCTCATCCAACCGACGCCCCGAGGCCAGTTGCAAAAACACCGAAGCCGTAGGGGCCTCTTGATGGCGCACGAAGGCTGAACGCTCAGGCAGCGCCAGATGCACCCGCGCCGCTTGCACCGCAGAAATCTCGTTGATCGACCGGGCGAGTTCGATCTCTTGTGCTTGTTTCAGGCGCACCGTCTCGACCGAGCGCGACGTTCCCATCGGGATATCACCAAGCGCGGCGTAACCCTCGGGGGCAGAGGTCGGCAGACCTTGTGCCGCAAGGCTCATCCGCGACCGATGGTAGTCGCCGACCGGCACCAAAACATCGCCTGTGACGGGATCGAGGGTCACTTCGATGCCAGCATTTGTCAGCGATTCAACAACATTCGCCTTATCTGCCTCGGAAAGCGAGGCGTAAAGCGTCGTGCGCGCCGGCTCGAGCATGTACAAATAGGCCGCGAGCCCCAATACGATCGCAAGGGCCGCGATCATCGTCGGCATGGCGCGCTGAAACCCCGGCTGCGAGGTTACATTGCGTACACTTGCAAGCATATTGCCACCAGATGGCACCAAGCCAGACCCGGCACCAACGGCGCCGCGGGTCATTTGTGTGGGTTGGGTCGTCTCTGCCATGCTCAGTCCCGTTCCTCTAATTCGCCTTTGCCGCTATGGGTCAAACGGGCATGTTCATGATGTCTTTGTAAGCGCTCAAAGCCTTGTTGCGGACATTGAGCGTCAGCTGAAAACCCAGCGACGAGACTTGCTGCGCGACCATGACTTTCGCGAGATTTTGTTCAGTGCCAGCCTCAAAGGCCGTCCCCAAGGCTGATGCCTCGTTCTGCGCCGAGGCCACGGATTTCAAACCGTCAGCCAGCCGCTGCGAAAAATCCGCCGTACTGGGCTTCGTCTCAAGCGCTTCATGCGCCTTTGCGAGTGACTTCAGGTGGGTTTGATCGACCTGAAACTTGAGCCCGCCGATGCTACTCATGCGGCGCCCTCCTTAAGACCGAACGGCATGGCGCGTTGGTCAAGCCATGCCGGGCGCATTTGCAACGAACGCCCAGTATCAAGAACGATATCAGCCGCGGTGATGCAGCCATCCACATGCAATACCAGTGCGCGTTGAATGACGTTTTCCAACTCACGCACATTGCCTGGCCAATCATGGCACTCGAGCACTCTGGCCGCTTCGGGTGTCATCCAAGGGATTGTCGCGCCTGCTTCGGCATGGCGGCGCAACAGCCCGACGGCCAGCGGGAGAATATCATGGGGCCGGCCGCAGAGCGGCAAAGTTTCGAGCGGAAATACGTTGAGCCGGTAGAAAAGATCTTCGCGAAAACTGTTGCGGCGTACCTCGGCGACCATGTCGCGGTTTGTCGTCGCGATGACCCGCACATCCACCGGGATTTCTTTCTGCACCCCAAGCGGCGTCACGCGGCGCTCTTGCAGCACGCGCAGCAATTTGGATTGCAGCCCAATCGGCATTTCCGAGATTTCGTCAAGCAAAAGGGTCCCGCCATCGGCCGCCCGAAAAATGCCGATGTTGGCGACCGATGCCCCGGTAAAGGCACCCTTTTCATGGCCAAACATCATAGCCTCAAGCATATTCTCAGGGATCGCTGCGCAATTGATCGCCACGAAAGGCTTTTCCGCGCGCGGCGAACGCGCATGGATGAAACGCGCCAAGACCTCTTTACCGGTCCCGGTTGGCCCATTGATCAACACGGTGACATCAGCGCGCGCAACACGATCGGCGACACCCATCAACTGTCGGCTTGCTTCGTCAGCGCTGATCATCGCGGATAGTCCGAAACATAACGTATCCACTGCGATGGCCTGCCCATAGGGCGTACGCGCCTCTTCGGCACGCAGGCTGAGCCGCTGAAGTTTGCCTTCAAGCTCTTCACGGATGGAGAAAGCTTCTGCGGCCTCATCAATCACGGCAACACGCATGGGACGAAGGGCACGCGCACGCTCGAGCAATTTCTGTGTGCCACCCATCGCGGCCTCGGCGGCGCCGGACATCACAAGGATCGGGGATTTCTCGGCGGTATCCGTGGGCCAGCCGTCGACCAGCAACACTTCAATGCCGCGTCGACGGATCATTTCTGCGAGGTTCTCCGCATTTGCGAAAACCGTTCGGTCCAAAATAATTTTGGTCACGCGTGCCCCCTTTTCGAACCCTCTATCCCGAGCTCGCATTACAAAAGGCAAGAACTGAGCCAAACTGGCATGAATGTGAGATATCATCCGGTGATTTAATTTAAGTGTATGATTTAAAATGAAAAAATAAATCACGCGAAACTTCGGAAACCCCTCCGCTGCTCACTGTTTTCACGCGCGTCAGAAAATTGGCACTGCATTGCGATCTCACACATCGGCCCCCAACTGAAAACCGTCACGAAAAATTGCAGATTGTGGATAAATGCCCGCCACTTCGGTACGTGTTTTGCAGGAAGAACATGCCCCAAGGAAGGAAAGGCCCATGAACCCAAATCTCGTAGGCGCTATCATTCTCTTTGTCATTCTTGGGGTAATCGGCGCGACCATGGCGTGGATGGGCCTATTTGATCGCGGAAGAAGCGACGGTCTGATCGATGTGCAGGTCACCTTGAGCAACTCTTGCCCAGTGGCCGACACTTATTTCATCGCCTACGCCCCAGAAAGTGGGCGCACAGCACGTTTCAGCAATGGATTGGCAAATATGCGCCTGAAACGCGGTGAAATCGTCCGGCTTGCCATCGACCCCAGCTATCCGGCAATCGAATACGCAGGCTATGATGAAAAAGCATCGCGGTCAGTTTCACTGGTTGCTGATTGTATCTCAAGTGAACGGCAAAACACGATCACACGCACGCTGAGGGAGCAGTTTGGCAACTAAACAAATTGTTCAACCTGCCGTTTAAGATACTGAAGACGAAAGAAAAGTGACGGCCGAACATGAACTATGCACTCGCACGCTCAAAGTACATCCACGATCACCGGGTTCAGGTGAACGACATTTCAGACCCCCATGCGACAATTCTTATCGTCATGCAGGAGCTGAACAAGAATCTGCGCAAGATTGCTGATCCGGAAAACCGCGCACTTGACCTACGTGAGCAATTTACCAAGGCGTTTACAGCAATCTATATTCTGGAAACGAGCTTGGATTTCGCACGTGGTGGCGAGATCGCGGAAAACCTGTTCAGACTTTACGAATACTGTCGTCACCAACTTCTACAGGCTTTTGCAAGCAAGCAAGACAACAGCCTCGATAGTTGCGTTGTAATGCTTGACGAAATCATCCAATCATGGGAGGCGATCAAGAAAAAACCGGGTGGGTAACTTGCCCGACGCTAGCTCAAGAATGGTGGTTTGATGCAAAAATTTTGTCCTGAATGGCTTTTGTCAGCAACTGTTGCAGTGGCTGCGGAACGTTATCTTGTCTCACCCCTATCGCTTGATCTTTTCGCCAAGAAATACGCCAAGGTTCTTTCCGAACGCTATGCCGAGATCGGGCCGGACCTGATCGAACAAAGCATCGAAGGGTTTTTGCGGGTCTTGTCCGAGGCCGAGGCACAGGATGCCGACGTCGTCCTACGCTCTTACGCCTATAACCGCATCACTTTTAAGGCCAATGGTGAGGTGCGGCGGATCAAAGGCATGTTCTCGTCGGAATTGGATGGTACCAAGATCGCCGAGTATAACCTTGAGCAGGTCATCAAGAGTTTCAGGCCGTTCTTTTTCAACCTTCGCTCAAAGCCCAGCATGGCTGCACCGCCTGCATGGTCATGGAAGCAGATTGAGAATGGTGACTGGATCGTCGAACTTCCCGAGGTCGAGGTGACCTTACTCGACAGCTTCGACGGCCTGGACTGAAAAACCCAGCCCCCCTGACCGCTTTACGCCCAAACGTCGACGGACCGCCCGAAACGCGGCAGCGCTGTATTCATCATTGTCGATACACGCGCCATGCGCGTTGCGGCACTGTCATGTATATAGGTCGGCGACAAAAGTGCGCGGGCCATTAAGGCGTTCTCTGTGTTCACCGAAGACGGACCAAGCGAAGGGTGATAAATCGTCACTTCAGTGCGATGGTGTTCTGATCGCTTGTTGCGATCCAGCGCCATAGCAGGTGGAATTCCCTCGAGCGTCTGGCGCAGATCTGGCACAGCGCTTGCATAACCACTGTGAGAAGAACTTTGTGTCGCCCCTAGCATCATTGTGCTGGGGCGGACGGTAGCAATGGACGATGGCAGGTTTGGATCTAACAAGAACTCAGGCCCTAGTCCGGGTTTGTACGCTCTATATTAGCACTCTTGGTCACAAAATTCCAAGAGGCCTTATTCGATTGAAATATCCCAACCAAAGCCATGACATTTCGACATGCACGACCGGCACATTGAGCCTGCAAGCTTGGCAGCACGCCGCACTGGTCCTGCGCGAAGCAATAACCATCCAAAAGTGTCGAAAATTTGGGAGTCGTGCATTGCAACGTAAACGAAAGCACAGCTGATTACAAAGCCCGTTCCGATCTTCGCATGGGAAAAAATCACGCCCTGATGAAAGCGAATATTCAGCCAAGCGTTGCTTTGCGATCTGGAATGATGCCACGCTTGGACACCATAAACCGGCAACTCCTACATGTCAGACCCCCAAGAACGCCTTACAACCAATGCTGGAGTCACATCCATGGACAATGACGCAACACGCCTGCATGGGTTCAACGCTAGAATTCGTGAGGCGACGGCCAAAGGCGCAGTAGAAGACATGATCAACCTTATCGAGGAGCGTCGTCAATTTCTCGACATCCTTTCAAAAACTGACATGGTTCGCCCCCCTGCCCTCATTGCTGCGCTCGACGAGGCCGTTCGTGACAACATGTTACTCGTTTCGGGCCTTGAAAATGAAATGAAACAGGCACGTATGCGGGGGAAAGGTACGCTTCAGGCTCGTCGCCGGTATCACAAGACCCAGATCAACCCGTAAACGAGAGCTTCACCCAAATGATGTTTCAAAAGTCTCCCGACAAAACGCAAGCCGCGCCGTGTCAAGCATGCCTGCGCATTCGCGCCTTCCTTATCGTCTCCCTCGCCCTGATCATCGCGGTTCCATTGTTGGGTGAAAAGATCGCACCCATCGCCGAGTTAACTCCGATGAATATTGCTCTTTCGATCGTCGGTATCGGCGGTGTGGCCTTCGTGGCGCGTTGGGTCGCATGGCGACGCCAGCAAGCACATGCACCGCAGGATATCGAAATCCCAACCAAGACAGACGTGGAAAACAACTGATCCCGCATCCGTAGAACGACAAAATACTCCACCGCGCTTATGACTTAATGGCGCGCTTTCTCATGCTCTCAACTTCTTCGTCCGACAAATCAAAACGCGTCTTCAATTCAGTCAAGAACACATCTTCATCCTTTGATAGGACGCCATCTTCATAAGCCTTTTCAAGCTCTTGTTCAAAGATGACCCGCCTGCGTGCGATCTGCCTTGAAAAGGAAGATGCGATAATTCCCGTAAACATCGCGACGGTTGCGACACCAAGAAGTGCGGTGAAGGAAGCAACCAACTGACCGACCGGAGTGACCGGCGAAATATCACCATATCCGACGGTCGTCAGCGTTATGAGCGACCAGTACATCGCATGAATGATCGAGGCCAGTTTCTCGGGCTGCGCTGCGCTTTCGGCATAGTATAATAATGCCGAACTCAAGATCAGAACGATCAGGATGATGTATAGGGTGGCAAGAAACGAATGCCGCTCGGACTTGACGGCTCGAACAAGATCTTCCAGCGCCGAGTTGTAGCGCGACAATTTCAACAGTCGTAGCAAGCGCAATATCCGCAGCATACGCAGATCCAAGCCCGGAAACAGCAGCTGTAGGTAAAACGGCGCGATTGAAAGAAGGTCAATGATACCGTGAAAGCTCATCAGATATTCAAACCGACCGCGTTTTGGCCCGCCGTTCACCGCTTCATAGGCGGCACCACGCGCCCACAGCCTCAATAAAAATTCGAAGGTGAAAAATGCGATACTTAACCTTTCGAATACAATAAAGAAATCACTCCCAGCCTCGTAGATCGGCGTATGCGACTCGATGATGATAACGAAAACACTGAGAACGATCACAGCGATAATGAGCGCATTGACTACCCGAGAAAGCGTCGTCGCCGATAAAGGATCACCATCGAGGATCTGATAGACCCGCATTCTAAGTTTCTTCATGGCTCACACCCTTGCAGAAGATCGCGCCAAACGATCGCCGCGCATTGACCTCACAAGGGCTCCCCACAATCGCTATGTCAAGGTATGTTGCGGTGCACGGAACATTAGCTTCGCCGCGTCACATTGAAGATCTGGTGTCACCTTCTTGAAACGAAATCGGTAAAGGCGAAGATCGGAATCGGTCGATATAACTAAAGATGAATTATAGCAACCTTTTTCCAATTCTCCAACTGATTGCGCGATTGGCGCTTAACCTACTCGGGCTGTGAAATGTCGCGTCATGGCATGTGCATGTGCATGTGCATGTGCATGTGCATGTGACGCCTTGGCGGGAATTATCCGTTGATCAAAGCGATCCATGCACACGCAAGGAAAGCGACGATAATAAGTCTGCTTCTCCTCAAAACTCGATCTTTGACCGACTCTCAGCGCTTAAAATCAAGGACTGTGTTTAGTTCACTAGGCGACCAAGCAAAGTTCTTTACGCTTTCATCAGCCTAAAAGGTGTTCGGCCTCAAAAAGCTAAACACCCCAGCGACGTCGCGGCCCGCTATCGATGTGAACAAAATTGCGATAAACACCAACACCGCCATTGCAAATTTCGCGAGCGACAGCACCAAGCCTGCGACTTGAAACAGTTGGAAGCCAGAAGTCGATGGCTTTTCCTTCAGTATGCAGCGAGTTCAAAGCAACTTCACGGCTACGCTGTCGCAGCATTTGGTTCGTCTTGTTCGAACGATACCCCGAAGCAATTGATACATCGATTTCGTTGCTTTCAGCAATCTGCTGGGCACAAATCAACAGCAAATCATTGAGCACTTGATCGTCTATCGGGATCACTTCGTTCTCACGCCAATCTCTTAGAAAGTGATTCAATCGCCGCCGATCTGCCTCGCGCACTTCGAGCGTTGGCGACACGCTGAATGACATCTGCTCATCAACATTTGTATTTCGAAGATTCAGTCTCAACCCACGATCGAACAGGAATGTCGGTTTTGCTGGCACAGCAATAGTAGACGGATCTGTGGTGACTGGTAACTTGCCAGTGTAAAGGCTCTGAAATCGTTCCGAGGGTTGCCGATTACCGCTCGCGGCAAAAATTCCCTGGCCATTTGAAAGATCGATCAGGGGCGCCGACGCTGCAGCGGTGGGTGCGGCGAGCATTCCTGCCAAACACATCCTTCGGGATAGATAAGTTTGCCGCTTCATGTAGGGGTCCGCCGTTGAGCCACCTTGGAGGTCAAAGCGCAAAAGGCCAAAGCCTCGCCGCCGTGCTGGGCACGAGGCTTTGTTCGAGACAGCCGCAAGAATTTATTATCCTGTTGCGCGTGAAAGACCCAATCAAAGGCCTTTTTCCTCGGATTGATTTGGGTGACAGCGCCAGACGTCGGGTCATCACAAGTCATCGTTCGATCCCTTTCATCAACACTTTACCGCACCTTCAATCATGACCGAAAATCGACCTTTTCGATGCAACAATGCGCGTATCCGCGAGTTCATGGTTACGTTTTGAGCATGCATCCTCATACGAACCGACCGCCATTGGGGGACAAAAGAATGCCTGGCATATGCGAACACATTGGTTCCCTTTCTTGAATGAAATATGCAGCCCACGCATTCGCGCATCGTCATAGTTCAGCAAAAACTGTGCCAGTCTGAACAGTTCAATCTGAGAGCGCCCTCCAAACGCGTGAATAGCCGCGAGGCAATGCCTATTGGATCAGTCAAAGGCAAAACTGGCCTCTCCCCTCCCCGGGGGGACACACACTGGGCGAAGGTTTTGATGGACGTGGCGTTTGCATAATGCCGACCCGGGCCTTGTTCGCTGGCTTTACGCGACCAACGCAATCATCAACGGCGACCACATCCCAATGGCCGACAAGGCCATTCGGCCCGTGGCTTTGGCAACACGCAGCAAGCGCCGTGGAGGGGGTGCAGGGCTTTGCTTATAGAAGGGCGTCGATGACCGTGTATTGCGCCAGAACGAAGAGGCCATAGGACATCAACATCACCCAGCCCACCATACGGCCGATCCGGTTGCCAAAGAGCAGGAAGCCCGCGAACACGGCTGTGACCGCCACCGCCACCGGAAGATCGAACGCGGCAAAGCGCGGGTTGATCATCAGCGGCTTGACCGCCGCGCTCAGTGCCAGAACGGAGAGGATGTTGAAGATGTTCGAGCCGACGATCCCTCCCACGATCATCTCGGACTCGCCCTTACGTGCGGCTGCAACGCAAGCGGTCAGTTCCGGCAGCGACGTACCGAACGCGATCAGAGTCATGCCGATTACCGCTTCGGGAACACCCAGCGCCACGCCACCGGCAACCGCTCCTTTCACTAAGATCTCGGAGCCGAGGACGAGTGTGGCGATACCAGCCATCAGCATGATCCATGGAGCCTGGGCGTCGCTTTCGGCGTCCTCGACAGCCTCAATATCGAGCTTCGAGGCGCGATACTGATAGAAAACATAGGCCATCAGGGCAGCTATCATCGTTGCCCCGGCCCAGCGGGGCAACAGCCCCGCAAGTACGGCAGGGACCATCGCGGCGGTCGCGCCCAGCATCACCAGCGTGTCCACGCGCACCTCGCGCCGGTCAAACAGCACAGGGGTAATGATCGCGCTGACCGCGACGACCAAAAAGATGTTGGCGATGTTCGACCCGATCACATTGCCCACAGCGATCCCGGGGAACCCCGATAGGTTGGCATTGACCGAGGTGAACAGTTCAGGCGCCGATGTGCCGAAGGCCACGATCGTGGCCGCGATGAAAAGTTTCGACACCCCCGATCGCTTGGCTACGATCACGGCGTTGTTCACGGTCCAATCGCCACCCTTGACCAGCAACCAGACCCCAAAGGCGATAGCGCCCAGCGCGATGATGGCAAGCTGGTAGGTCTCGAGGGAATGCATGAATACTCCAATGCAGGCGCGGGGAGAGGGGCGGTTTAAGATGGGTTTGGACGACCTGCGCCGCTGCCCGCCACCGCCGCGTAGTAGGAGAGGAGGCAGCGACGGCGCGTGTTGTTACTCGTCACCGCCTAGCCCAACAGGCTGCGGTGCGCCGCGGCGCCGACGCACCGCGCCGATGATGGGCAGCACGATCGCGGCCAACACCGCGACCAGCAAGATCGCTGAAATCGGCCGCTCGACGAAGATCATCGGGCTTCCGAAAGACAGCAGCAGCGCCTGCCGTAATGAGGTCTCCATCAGCGAGGCCAGCACCAGCGCCAGAACTAGCGGCGGTCGCGGCACATCGAACTTGATCATCGCGTAGCCCAACACCCCGAAGGCCAAGGACATCCACACAGTCGCCATGTCGAGCGTCGCGGCATAGGCGCCGACCAAGGAGATGCCCAGGATCGCCGGTGCCAAATACACATAGGGAATGCGCAATAGCGCGGCGAACACTGGTGCCAGCGGCAAATTCAGAACCAGTAGAAACAAGTTGCCGATAAACATGCTGGCGATCAGGCCCCAAACAAGCGCGCTTTCCTGGCTCATCAGCTGCGGACCGGGCCGGATGCCGTGCAGGATCAACGCTGCCAGCAAGATCGCCGTCGAAGCCGAGCCGGGAATGCCCAGCGACAGCATCGGAATTGCGGCGCCGTGCGAGGCCGCATTGTTCGCTGATTCCGCCGCCGCGACCCCGTCGATAGCGCCATGCCCGAATGCCTCGGGGTTCTTGCTGAACTTACGTTCCGTCAGGTAGGACAGCAACGAGGCGATTGAGGCGCCCGCGCCCGGCATGATGCCCACGAACAGCCCGATGAAGCCGCCGCGGATGATGGAGAAGCGGCATTTGCGCCAGTCATCCATCGTCAGCCACATGTCGCGCAGACGGGTCTTGATCGGCTTGACCGACTCGATCCGCTCCAGCGAGGCCAACACCTCGGCGATTCCGAATACCCCGATTACGACAGGGATGAAATCGATGCCAGTCATCAGGATCGGCTGGTTGAAGCTCAGCCTTGGTGTGCCGGTCAGCGGATCGACCCCGATCAGCGCAATCATCAGCCCGATCAGTGCCGCTGCCAGCGACTTGATGGGCGAGCCGCCAAGGCTGCCGATGGCAAGGATCCCAAGCAGTGCTAGCAAGAAGTATTCCGGCGCGTTGAAGCGCAACCCGAAGCTGGCCAGCGGCGGCGCCAGCAGCGCAACAGCCGTCACTGCCCCAATGCCCGCGATGAACGACCCGATGGCCGAAATCGCGAGTGCCGCACCCGCGCGCCCGTTACGCGCCATCGCGTTGCCATCCACCGCCGTCATCACCCCCGACGCCTCGCCCGGCACCTTGATGAGCACCGAGGTCAGCGTGCCACCATATTGCGCGCCAT
>Ga0209652_1001222_pt1 | contig 21117 bp, 21 predicted proteins | sample SaaInl74LU_5_DNA_FD_184641 | JGI IMG/M metagenome (GOLD analysis project Ga0209652, IMG submission 184641) | Marine microbial communities from expanding oxygen minimum zones in the Saanich Inlet - ESP_74LU_5_DNA (SPAdes) (version 2) | ecosystem: Environmental > Aquatic > Marine > Intertidal zone... | reverse complement strand
TTGATTTATTGGTGAAGATCCGCAAGCATATGCAAGTAAACAAATAATTATAATTGCTATAATATTATTTAAATATTTCATAATAAAGGATTTATATTTCGATACTAAGATGATAACCGTTTACAATATAAAAAATTACAATTGAGTAAAACTAGTTGTTTGATGAGTAAACAAAATCAAAACCATAAATTTATATTAATTAACATAGGAAATTAGTTGTTTTAACATTAATTTTAAAGTTCTAAATACCTTATTATGTTTAAAAGAATTGTACTTCTTACACTATTAGTTTTTGTTTTTTCATGTTCAGATAAAGAGTTTGCAGATAAACAGAGCTATGAAATACTTCCAGAAATTGAAAGAGCAAAAGTAAAAGATGAACTTTTAGAAGATAGATTTACAAACTTATTACCAGAGTTAATGGATAAAACTGGTTTAGATATGTGGCTTATTATTTCTAGAGAATATAATGAAGATCCAATATTAAAAACCATGTTACCAGCAACTTGGTTAAATGCTAGAAGAAGAACCATTATTGTTTTTTATAGAGATAAAACAAAAGATACTTTAGAAAGATTGGCAGTAGCAAGATATGATATAGGGAAAAGCATAAAATCGGCTTGGAATAAAGAAGAAGAACCTAATCAATGGAAAGCGTTAGAAAAGATAATAGCTGAAAGAAATCCAGAAAAAATAGGGTTAAATTATTCAACACATTTTGCATTAGCAGATGGTTTGGTAAAAACAGATTTTGATGAATTAAAAGCAAATATGCCAGAAAGTATAACATCAAAATTTGTATCTGCAGAGAAATTAGGAATTGCTTGGATAGAAACAAGAACTGAAAAAGAAATGGAGTTGTTTAGAAAACTCGTGAAAATTACACACGATATTATTGATGAAGCTTTCTCTGCAAAAACAATAACTCCTGGAAAAACATCTACAGAAGATGTGGTTTGGTTTCTAAGACAAAAAGTTACAGATTTAGGTTTAGAAACTTGGTTTCATCCAACTATTGATATTCAAAGGAGTAATGAAGCATTAAAATCACACATAGAATCTTTTTCAAAAAGTAAACCTACTGAAATTATTCAGAAAGGAGATTTATTGCATTGCGATTTTGGCATTACTTATATTGGTTTAAATACAGATTGCCAACAACATGCCTATGTTTTAAATGATGATGAAACCGAAGTTCCTCAATTTTTAAAAGAAGCATTTAAAAAAGGAAATAGAGTGCAAGATATTTTAACAGAGAATATGAAAGCTGGTAAAACAGGTAATGAAATACTATTAGCTTCTTTAGCACAAGGTAAGAAAGAAGGGTTAAGACCATCAATTTATACACATCCTTTAGGTAAATATGGGCATAGTGCAGGTACCACAATTGGTATGTGGGATTCTCAAGAAGGAGTACCTTTTAATGGTGATTATCCTTTGCAAAAAAACACAGCTTATGCTATTGAATTAAACACGACTGTTACTATTAATGAATGGAATAAAGACATAAGAATTATGTTAGAAGAGGCAGGTTATTTTGGAGATGGCACTTTCGAATACGTAAGTGAAAGACAAACTGCAATAAAACCTATCAAAATCAACTAAATGAAACATCGTTGTTTTTGGGTAACAGATAGCAAATTGTACCAAGACTATCATGATCATGAATGGGGAGAACCTGTTTATGATGATGCAACATTGTTTGAGTTTTTATTGTTAGAAACTTTTCAAGCAGGTTTAAGTTGGATTACCATTTTAAACAAAAGAGAAAATTTTAGAATAGCTTTTGATGATTTTAACTATCAAAAAATTGCAAAATATCCTGAATCTAAATACGAATCTTTATTACAAGACGCAGGCATTATAAGAAATAAACTAAAAATTAGAAGTGCAATTACCAATGCTCAGTTGTTTATAAAAGTTCAAAAAGAATTTGGCTCTTTTTCTAAGTTCATTTGGAGTTATGTAGATGGTAAACCTATAGTTAACAAATTTCATAAAAGAGAAGATGTTCCTGCAACTACAACTTTATCAGATAAAATATCAAAAGACTTAAAAAAGCGTGGTTTTAAGTTTGTAGGGTCAACAGTAATGTATGCTTTTATGCAAGCTGTTGGTATGGTAAATGATCATACAACAGATTGTTTTAAATATCCTAGTTAATGAAGATTTTAAAAGTTCCAAAAAACGATTTAAAAAAACTAGGGTATATTTTTTTACGTAAACCAGGTATTTTTATTGGGTTTATTTTTATACTTTTTTTTGATGGAACTTTTTTTGCAGAAAACTATACAAGCTCACAATTTCCAATAAATATTCTAGCTTTATTAAGCTTTTTTTGGATGTATAAAAGAGCAACTCCAAGAGTTAGAAAATTAATGATATATGCTGTTTTTTTAGGTTTATTAGGAGAATATTTTTTCTCAGTCTATTTAGGCATGTATACTTACAGATTAGAAAATGTGCCTTGGTATGTTCCTTTAGGTCATGCAGCTTTATATGGTAGAGTTTTCATTTTTAGTAAGGATACTTTAGTTAAAAAATACCATAAAGCAATAGAGCAATTATTTACAATCATTATTACTGTTTTTGCATTAGTTTATTTGGTTTTCTTCACAGATGTTTTTGGATTTGTTATGACAATAGCAGTTTTTGTGATACTTTATTTTAGACCAAAAGATAGATTGTATTTTTACACCATGTATATTATAGTTGTACTTTTAGAAATAGGAGGTACAGCTTTTGGCGCCTGGAAATGGCCTCCAATTGCATTTGGTGTTTTTGAGTTTTTACCTAGTAACAATCCACCAAGTGGCATTAGCCTTTTTTACTTTTTATTAGATGTTAGTTGTTTATTCGTTTATATTTTGTTTCATCAAAAACAGTGGAAAAGATCTAAAAAAATAAATTTAAATTCAAATAATATAAATTAGTAATCATAAAAAAGAAGATTTGGCAAGAAAAACAAAAGACCCTGGTTTTGGTTATAATTCTAATAAAAACGCACAAAGTGTTTTAAAAGATGATGGTTCTAGCAATGTAAAACACATTAATAGAAAAAGAAATATTGGAGATTTATATACTTTTTTTATTGATATAAAATGGTGGCAATTTTTCTTATTAATTATTTTAGTATATACTTTATTAAATATTGTTTTTGGATTACTTTATGTTGCTATTGGTATAGAACAGATTACTAAACCAAAAGGTACTTTTTTTGAAGATTTTTTAAATGGTTTTTTCTTTAGTGCACAAACACTTACTACAGTTGGTTATGGAGGTATAGCTCCTAAAGGTATTACAGCAAATTTTATAGCAGCTTTTGAGGCAATGATTGGGTTGTTAAGTTTTTCTTTTATAACTGGTATGTTGTATGGACGCTTTTCGAAACCAAAAGCCATAATAGAATTTAGTAAGAATTTTATAATAAGAGATTTTAAAGAAGGAAAAGCATTAATGTTTAGATTAATGAATAGCCGAAAAACGGTAATGATAGAACCAGAAATTTCGGTTACCTTATCTATAACAAAAGAAGAAAAAAACGGAGAGTTTAAGCGAAATTTTTATCAACTTAAATTAGAACGTAGTAAAATCATGTATTTACCTACAGTTTGGACAATAGTGCATCAAATTAATGAAGATAGTCCATTGTTTAAATATTCTAATGAAGAAATAAAAAAACTAAATGCTAATATTTATATTTTAATGAGTTATCATGAAGAGTTTTTTGCTCAAAAAGTATATCAGATAAATTCTTATTCTTTTAAAGATATTGAATGTGATGTAAAGTTTACTTCAGCATCAAGTTTTGATCATTTAGGCTTTACAGTTTTAGATCATGATCTTTTAAGTGAAGTAGAAAAATTTGATTAATTCCCAAAAAGTATACGAATGGCTATAAAAATGGCAATAATTATTCCTCCGTAAATTAATACGTTTTTACCTGCATTCTTGTAATATCGTTCATGATTTTTAATATCTTTTCTGTAGCTCCAAACAATCAAAGTTGTAAAAGCGATAACAAAAAAGATGATAAAAATAATTCTACCTGTAGAAAAAAAAGCATTTAAAAACATTGTATAAATTCTTAATAAGTTTTGGACTATATCTTACTTAGAAACGCTTACAGAATGAAGAGAATCTTTATATTGCTGATTGCAAAATTACAAATAAATACATTTAAAAAGTAAGATAATGAAAGATAAAATAGCTGCTGTTCATGCTTTTCATACAGCGTTTAAATTAAATATTCAAAATAAACCAACAGTAAATATTTCTGAAGATAGAAAACAATTGCGTTTTGAGTTAATGAAAGAAGAAAATGAAGAGTATTTAGAAGCAGCAAAAAATAATGATTTAGTTGAGGTAGCTGATGCTTTAGGAGACATGCTTTATATTTTGTGTGGCACAATTATAGAACATGGAATGCAAGATAAAATAGAGGAGGTTTTTAATGAAATTCAGAATTCTAATATGAGTAAATTAGGTGAGAATGGCAAGCCAATTTACAGAGAAGATGGTAAAGTTTTAAAAGGGCCAAATTATTTTAAACCTAATATTGCTAAAATTCTAAACAATTAAACTCAAATTTATTTAATACTTTAATTTATTAAGTACAAAATATAAACGATTGTAAATTAAATTGTTATTCAGTAAATAATGTTTATATTGCATTAAACAACAACTAAACAAACAATACCTATGAAAACAAAAAGTATTTTTAAAAACAGCATTTTTATCTTATTTCTATTTTTATTTTTAAATGGTTATTCTCAAATAACACATAGAATTACATTAAATGTAGATACAGGTCAAATTACAAAACAGACTACTAATCAGTATTCAAACTTTGGGCAACCTCAAAATATTTCAAACAAAGACTATACTATAGAAGTAAATGTTGGAGATTATGTAGAGTGGGTTGGTGTTTCAACTACATCAGAAGATGATTATGTTGATATTGAATCTATAAATCATGAGGGTGGAGCTAGAGTTTTTGGAAAAAATGTTCTTAATGGATCTGATGGAGTGGTTATTGCAAAAGTAACTAAGGGTAGAGCTGGAGATTCTGAAAAATATACCATTAAATTTAGAGTTTATGTTGATGGTGAAGCAAAACCAGGAATATTTATGATAGATCCTAAAATTGTTATAAAGAGATAATAAGTGATACAAATCTTATTTTTTAAGATGGTAAGAATTACTAATATTTTTATAAATAAAGCCCAGGCTATTTGTGTGGGCTTTTTTTTTATTTCACTTACAATTTTCACTCAACAATTACCTTCATCAATAGATAAACTAGAGATCTTATATGAAAGCAAAAAGTTTATAGATACTAATGAGCTAATAATTTTAAATACTCTTTCTAGAGATAGTAACGATCCTCAAAAAAAATTAAAATACAGTCAACTTTTAATAGAACTTGCCACCCAAAAAGATTCTACACATTATCTTTTTGATGCATTTATGCAAAAAGGAAATGCACATAGATTAAAAAGTGATTTATCTCTTGCATTAAAAAGTTTTTTAAAAGCATCAGAGCTAGCAAAAGGTAATTCAGAAAGTGAAGAAATGTTAGCTTTATCTAGCATTACTATAGCAGACGTTTATTCAGTAATGGGTAATCATGAAAACTCTGTAAATTATTATAAACAGGGTATAGCAAAACTTAGAGAAATAAAATCTGATTCCTTTAAATTGGCTTCAGCTTTACTAAATGCTGGTGACGAATTTTTTAGCGCAGACAAGTATGATGAAGCAATGACTTACTTCTATGAATCTAGCTTAATTAGTAATAAAATAGGGTTTAAACTAGGTAAGGCTTATAATCTAGGAAATATAGGAATGGTTTATGCTAAACAAGGTAGGCATAAGTTAGCCAGAGCTAATATAGACGAAGCTATAAAGATATTAGAGTTAGAAAAAGATTATTACCCAATAGCTGTTTATTTAGAATTTATAGCTGATATATATTTAGATCAAAACAAACCTGTTCTTTCTAAAATTTATGCAGAAAGAAGTTTAGAGCTTTCAAAAAAGTATCAATTAAAAGAACAAATAAGTACAGCAAGTTTAAAATTATCTAAAATTTATGATTTGTTGGAACAACCCAAAAAATCATTATTTCATTTAAAAGAATATATTGTATACCAAGACAGTGTTACTAATATTCAAACTGTTCAAAAATTAGCCAATTTAAGAACAGAATTTGAAATTGAGAAAAAGCAAAGTCAACTTGATGCTTCTATTCAAAATCAACAATCTCAAAAATATATTATCTTAAGTATTTGTATTGTTATTGTTCTTTTACTTTTACTGGCTTTTGGTTTATTTAGAAGAAATAATTACATCAAAAAGACATCTATTATAATAGAACAAGAAAAAAAGAGGTCAGATAATTTATTATTAAATTTATTACCAGAAGAATCTGCTAAGGAGTTAAAAGTAAATGGTTATGTAACTTCTAAAAAGTTTGAGTCTGTTACTGTGCTTTTTACAGATTTTAAAGATTTTACAAAATTTGCAGAAACATTATCTCCAGAAAAATTAGTAGAATCTTTAGATTTTTACTTTTCTAAGTTCGATGAAATTTGTGAGAAATATAATTTAGAAAAAATAAAAACAATAGGTGATGCATATATGTGTGTGGGTGGTTTACCAACACCTAATTTTGAGCATGCAGAAAATGTAGCAAATGCAGCATTAGAAATTTTAGATTTTGTAAAATTAAGCAAACTAAAACACGATGTAGGTAAAGTAAGATTTGATGTTAGAATAGGTGTACATACAGGCCCTGTTGTAGCAGGTGTAGTAGGTAAAAATAAATTTGCATATGATGTTTGGGGAGATACTGTAAATATAGCATCAAGAGTAGAATCTACTTGTGAAGTTGGTAAAATTAATATTTCAGAAAGTACTTATTCTTTGATTCAAGATAGGTTTAAATTTGAACCAAGAGGAGAAATTAAAATTAAAAATAGATCTGCATTAAACATGTATTATTTATTAGAAAAAGCATAAAAAATGTCACACGATACAAATGATTATTGGGAACAATTAGAAAGATTAGAAAAGTTAATAAGAGCTTCTGAATTTAAGGCAGGTGTTATTTTTTCTTTTCACAGTTTAATTTTAAGCTTTTTTGTAGATAGGTTCGAAAATTTTGAATTTTTTTTAAAAGAAAGTTTCCTTTTTTTAATATTAATTGGGTTCTGGTTACTTTCTGTTATTCTATCATTATACTTCTGTTTTAGATGTTTTAGACCACATATGGAGTTAAGCTATAAAAGAAATGTATTTTTCTTTAAAGACGCTGCAAACAAATATGAATCTGTAGAAGATTTTTCTAAAGAGTTAATAAAAACATGTACTTCAAAAGACGAAATTGTGAAAAGTTTAAGTGAACAAATTCACGCTGAAAGTCTTATTATAGAAAAGAAGTTTTCTCACGTAAAAAGAGCTACCAAATTTTTTATTATTAGTTTCTTAATTTTAATAGTAGCTATTTCTTATCAAGTATACTTTTCAAACTTTTAGCAATTTTTAAAATTACTAATAGATTGATATTTTATTCTTAAACTTATAATTTTGTTACTTACGTACTGAGTAAATTTTATTGGTAATTTTCCATTTACCTTTTATTTTTTGTATTGATAAAATATCAATATATGTGATTGTATCTACTTTCATACTAATTTTTGCACTTGCTATTTTGTCATCTACAATATCAATAGATAAAATTTTTAAAGCACAATTTTGTAGTACTTCTGGAGATAGCTTTTTTCTATTTCCCCATTTTAGAACTAAATCTTTAAAATAGAGATTGTTAAAACCAATTACTTTTTCATCTTTTAAGATTGGGACTTTCATTGTACCATTTTCTAAATCAAAAGCTTTATTTAGTTTGTTTATTTTTCTGTCTATATAACCATCATAATAATTTTGAATAGTAGATTTTACGGCTTTTGTTTCATCTTGACAATTCATTGTAAATGCACTTAAAAACATAATAATTGTAATTGCTTTTCTCATTTTATTCTCTAATTGATGTAATTTGTATTGATCCAGATTTTAAACCTTTGCCTTTTACTTTTAATGTAATATCACCTGTTTCTTTAGTAGATTGAACTAAGACTACAAGCTTTCCACTAAATAGTTTCATGGTTGGTTTATGAAATAATTCTAAAGAAGTAGCATCACCATTACAAACTGCTCTAAAATTTCCTTTTCCAGTAACATCAAATTGTAGTTGATTTGTGGCAGTTGGACAAGGCACACCATTTTTATCAACAACAGAAACTGTAACAAAAGAAATATCTTTTCCATCTGCATTTACTGTTTTTCTATCTGCATCTAAAACTATTTGATAAGGTTTGTCTGCTGTTTTTATTTCATTGCTAGCAACAGCATTACCATCAGCATTAAAAGCAATCACTTTTAATGTTCCTGGTGAGTAAATAACATCATTCCACATTAAACGATATCTGTGTTGTGGAGTTTTATCTTTGGTCTTTTTTTGAATTCCCATACTTTTTCCGTTCACAAATAATTCTGCACTATCGTAATTGGTATATACAAAAACGGGCGTCTTTTTTCCTTCACGTCCTTTCCAATTCCAATGAGGTAAAATGTGTAAGGTTTCCTCTTTAGTATTCCACCTACTTCTGTATAAATAATACCTGTCTTTTGGAATACCTGCCAAATCTATCATACCAAAATAAGAGCTTCTAGAAGGCCATTGTTCGTCATAAGGTGTAGGTTCACCCAAATAATCAAAACCTGTCCAAACAAATTCACCTAAAACCCAAGATTTGTCATCTTGTAAAATAAAATCATCTTCAGGTAAATTAGACCAACTACAAAACTCTAAATCGTAAGAGGAACTTTGAAAATCATCATATTTTTTCATGATTCCTTGTGCTACAGGAAACTTGTAAATGCCTCTTGAACTTACTGTTGATGCAGTTTCAGAACCTAAAATGTATCTTTGAGGAAATTTTTCATTAGCTTCTTCATATAAATGCACTCTGTAATTTAAACCAGGAATATCCATAATAGCACCAAATCCAGAAGCCATTACTGCTTTTACTTGATCCATACCCACAGTAACAGGTCTTGTTGGGTCTTCTTTATGAAAAATATCTTGCAGCCATTTTGCTCGTTTTACACCTTCTGATCCCCATTGATCAGGCACTTCATTTCCAGAACTCCACATCACTATACAAGGATGATTTCTAGTAGCTCTCACTAAATTTTCAACATCTTTTTTTGCATATTCATCAAAAAATCGGTTGTAGCCATTTTTAACCTTTGGTTTTTTCCATTCGTCAAAACTTTCTGCCAAAAATAAAAATCCCATTTCATCACATAACTCTAATTGCTCTAAAGAAGGCATATTGTGCGAACTTCTTATAGCATTTACACCCATATCTTTTAAAATAGTGAGTTGTCTTTTTAAGGCAGATCTATTTATGGCTGTTCCTAAAGGACCTAAATCATGATGCAAGCAAACTCCTTTAAATTTTGTCAATGAATCGTTTAAGAAAAATCCTTTTTTGGGAATAAACTCAATTTTTCTAACCCCAAATTTTGTTGTTATTTCATCTACTAATTGATTGTCAATAAATAAGGAAGTCTTTGCTGTGTATAAATAAGAATTTTCAGGACTCCATAAATTGGGATTATTTATTTTTATATTTTGTTCAAATTCGTTCCCAAAAGCTTCTGAACTTTCTCGCTCAGCAACTAAATTTTCTAACTTATCATATATTTTTGTGACTAATTTACCATGAGTTGATGATACTTTTGTTTTAATAGAAACTTTAGCAAACGCCTTTGTTACTATGGGTGTTGTTATAAAAGTACCCCAATGTTTTATACTTTCTTTTTCTTTAAATGTTAGTGTTACTTTTCTATACAAACCAGCTCCTGGATACCAACGTGAAGCAAATTCTTTATTGGTTAGTTTTACTGCTAAAAGATTGTTTCCTTCTAAAACATTTTCAGAAATATCAAAATAGAAATAGCTGTAACCATATTTCCATTCACCAATTTTTTTACCATTTAAAAAAACTTCTGGTTCACTCATAGCTCCATCAAACTGAAGTATAATTTTTTTATTGATATCATTTTCATGGATGTTAAAACTTTTACGATACCAAGCAGAACCAATATGTGGTAAAGATCCTGTTCTCCCTGTTTTTTCTGTAGGGATTTTTTCTCCATTCTGTGTGATCGCAATAATCTGTTTGTCTATTTCTTTATCAAAAGGACCATAAATTGCCCAATCATGAGGAACAGTTACATTTTGCCAATTTGTGTCATTAAATTTTATTTGAGAAGCGTTTTCTGGATTTCCTTTTTGAAATTTCCAGCCTTCAGAAAGTTCTATTACTTTTCTGTTTTGACTAAAACATAATATAATATTAAAAAGTAAAAATAGAGATAGATAGTTTTTTTTGAGCATCTTATATTGATGTTTATAGTTCGAAATTTTGTCCTTCTTCAGCAAAACGAAATCCTAGTTTATTTAGTTTTTTCCTTTCTTTACTGTTACTTTGAAGTGTTGGATTTGTATGATTAAAATGTATAAAAATTACCTTATTTTTTGTTTCCATAGATTCATTTTTAAATAATTCAACAGTCTCTACAACAAATGGATGAGGTACTTCTGTCATGGCTCTTTTTACTTCATTCTGATTTAAAAATGCTGCATCTAAAAAAGCATAATCTACTTGTTTTACTTCTGCTATAATGTCTTTTTTCCATTTATGCCACTTATCAATATCAGGAATAAATAAAGCTGATTTATTTTTACCTTCAATTTTATAACCCACAGTTTCTGAAAATTCATCTCTATGAGGCACTAAAAAAGGAGTTACTTTTATATTGTTTTTAAGCTTTATAATAGAATCGTTTTGCAAACTTTTAAGTTCAATGTTTTGTAATGTTACGAGTTGATTCCAAGGACCATTATTTTCTAAAAAAGCTTTCATTTTAGGCATAGCATATACAGGGATATCTTTCTTGCCTAAAGCTTCTCTTCCAAAATACATTAGACCTGTATAGTGACCAATATGTGCATGTGTTAAAAAAACACCATCTATAATAGTTGAAGTTTTTAAATGATTATTTTCTAAATCAGCCAATTGTGTATGCATATCTGGTGTAGCTTCAAACAACCATTTTTGTTTTTCTTTTGTATCAATTAACCCTAATGAAACTACACTTTTTCTATCATTTTTTCCATTGTAATAATTTGCACAGCATTTTTTTTGACAACCAATATGTGGGTAACCTCCATCTTGAGCTATTCCTAACACTGTTATGTATTGCTTAAAATTATCTTCTTTTTTTTCTGATTCATTTTTACAAGAAATAAATACAATAAATAAAAAAGAGAAAAAGAATATGTTTTTCATGACTAAATTTTACTTTCTAAAGATAAAAATTACTAACTACTTATAAATAAAAAAGCCATCTGAAAATCAGATGGCTTTTTTATAAGTTTTTATTTTACTATTCTGCGTCTTGTTCTAATAAATCAAAGAATTGATTTAATTTAGGCATAATAATAATTTTTGTTCTTCTGTTTTTTGCTTTATTTTCAGCAGTATCATTAGGTGCTAAAGGAACATATTGACTTCTTCCAGCAGCAATTAATCTTTCTGGTTTAACACCATATTTATATTGTAAAATTCTAGTAATAGAAGTTGCTCTTAAAGCAGATAAATCCCAGTTATCTTGAATTAAATCTCTTTTTATAGGAGTTGTATCTGTATGACCCTCTATCATTACTTCCATTTTAGGTTGGTCATTAATTACCTTAGCAATTTTTTCTAATACAGTATAAGCTTTATCAGTTACATTGTAACTACCACTTTTAAATAATAATTTATCAGATATAGAGATAAAAACAACAGTTTTTTCAACATTAACTTCGATGTCTTTGTCTTGTATTCCGTCTGTTAAATTTTTAGTTAAATGATATTTAATAGCTAGATTTAATGAATCTTTTTGAGTCATAGCTTTTCTAACACCATTAATGTATTTGTCTTTCTCACTTAGTTGAGAAATTACATTTTTAATGTTATCTGAAGAAGATTGAGTTAAAACAGTAAGGTTTTCTACCTGTTTTAAAGCAGTTTTTTTATCTTCTTTTAAATATTTTACTTGCTCACCAAGAGCAAAAGCTTTAGTTTCTTGTTTTTCTTTTTCTATCAAACATTTTTGAAGATTGGTTTCTACAGCTAGAAGTTGGTCTTTAGTTTGTGCATGTTTTGCTTCTAAAGCAGCATATTCCTTTTTAGATACACAAGACGCAAGCGTAATCGTTAATACAAGTAGTGTGATAATTTTTTTCATTGAAACTAACATTTTGTTTATTGGGCAAATTTAACAAAATCGTTAAATAAAAAGTTATTTTACAAGCTTTTTATGAAAAATTTATAGAGTATTTTTGTAAAAATTAACTTTTTTATGAAAAAAATAAAATTCAACTACCTTTTTGTTGTTTTATTCATATTTACAGCTTGTAAAAATGAAATTGTAAAAAAAGATTTTACCCTAAAAGGGATGGTTTTTGGAACAACTTATAAAATCACTTATTTAAATGCAGAAGAAAATTATCAAAAAGCACTAGATAGTTTGTTTTTAGATTTTAATAATTCTTTATCAACTTATATTCCTAGTTCTGATATTTCTAAAATAAATAAAGGTGATAATAGTATTGAAGTAGATAATAATTTTATAGAAGTGTTTAATAAATCAAAAAAGATTTATAAACTAACCAATGGTTTTTTTGACCCAACTGTTGGTAATTTGGTTAATGCTTATGGATTTGGTCCAAAAAACAAAAAAAATGAATTAAGTCAAGAACAAATTGCTTTAGAAATGAATTATGTTGGTTTAGATAAGGTGACATTAAAAGGTAAAAAGATTTCAAAAGAATCTCCAGAAATTTATTTAGATTTTAATTCAATTGCAAAAGGTTTTGGTATTGATGTTGTTGCTCGATTTTTAGACTCAAAAAATATTGATAATTATCTGATTGAAATTGGAGGAGAAATAAGAGCAAAAGGATTAAAAAAGAATAAAGAACCTTGGTTAATTAAATTAGTAGATCCAGCAAATGCTGATGTTAATGGAGGATATAAGACCATTAATTTGTCTAATAAATCTATGGCAACCTCTGGTAATTATAGAAAGTTTTGGGTAAATGATTCTGGAAAAAAGTTTGTGCATACAATTAATCCAAAAACTGGTTTGGCACAAGAAAGTAATTTATTGAGTGTATCTGTTATTACTAATTTAGATTGTGCAGATGCTGATGCTTATGCAACAGCTTTCATGGCTATGGGATTAGAAGAAACCAAGAAAATTATCGAAAAAAATAAAGACTTAAAAGTTATTTTACTTTATTTTGATACTGAAGATAAAATTACAGAATATTCTAATTATCAGTAGCTTTAAGGCTTTTTATATCTTTTTAAAAAAACCTTTTTTAGTATCTTTACTAAATTGAAAAAGAAAATACTATGAAGAAAAAGTTTCTGCTTATCCTGTGTTTGTTTACTCTTTTAACAAATTATGCTCAATTTGAAAAGGCCATAGCTAATACTTATATTAAAAGAGCTAATAATGCTATAGTTAATGGAATAAATTATGAATTAGCTGCTAATTACTTCGAAAAAGCAATGGCTAGGTTAGATTCTATCACAGATAAAAAAACTGCTATTTTAGGATCTAGAATTTATTTTGAAATTCATCACAAACAAGAAACTTTACAACAAAGATTAGAATATTTAAAAAAATCTCAATCTTACTTTAAGCATTATAATTTACTCACTACAAATAAAAAAACAGAAGAGTATCAATTAAATATTGATGAATTGTATGTGCCAATTATAGAAAGTATAGAAAAAGTTGAAGAAGAGATAAAAATTGAGAATGAATTAACTAGAATAAAAAAACTTGAAAAAAAGAAAATTGATTCTTTAACAGAGGCTTGGTACAATAAATCTAAATTATTAAACATTAATGTAGATACTATTTTTACTTTTAATAAAGACAACTTAGCATTGTATAAAATTGATAATTATTTTGGATTAATTAATGATGTAGGAGAAATTATTTTAGAAGCTAATGAATATAAAGATGTGCTATATTTTGAAGGTTTTTTTATTTTTAAAAACATTAAAAACAATCCAACTAAATTATTAAGCTTCAATTCAACTTCTAAAAGTAGTTTTGAAATACCATCAATATCTGACTTTTATAATTTATCTACTCATTTTGGGCAAGTTATGTTGCCTAGAGCAAATGGTAAGTTAGTAACCTATCCTAACAACGTAGCAAAACCTTTTGTATTTGATTTAAATGAGAAAAAAATAATTGAAATTACTAACGAAAAAGAGATTTTAAAAAACTTAGACAAAGCTGATGTTATTACTAAGTATAATAATGATGGAGAAGTAAAATTTAATAAAGAGTGGTATAGATTTGGAGGTGATTTGGGTGGTGGTTTACATCCTTTATATGCAAAAGAAATCAACGATTTGTTAGGATTTTTATGTGCTATGGAAGGTAAATTTTTAAGTGCTAAAGATGACTTTGAATTTATAGGACCTTTTTACAATAATAGATTTGAAGCTAAAAAAGGAAATAGTAGATTTTGGATAGACCAAAAAGGTGTTGAATTAAACGATACTGAAATAGAAGATAATTCTTATTTAGGAGAATCAATTATCGAAAAATTAGATGATGGAAGCTATCAAATTAAAAGAAATGGTTTTATTATTCTAAAGGATAAAAAGCTAGAAAAATTATCTGATTTTATTAATAATCATTTAAAGTAATTACTTGTAACAAATAGGTAATATTTCACCTTTCATTAAGCAAAATCGTTCTATTTGTTTTGAATCTATTTTTTGTGTGTAATCTACTTCATCAACTTTAAATCCTACAGAACGTAACTTATTAAAGTAATCTTTACCATAAACACGAACATGATCATATTGTCCAAAAATTTTGGCACGTTCATCTTTATCAGTTATGCTATTGTCTTCAAAAGTTATTTCTCTTGATAAGTCTTGTGGTATTTGAAAAACTCCAAAACCACCTTTTTTCATTACTCTATAAAGCTCTTGCATTGCTTTAGTGTCATCTGGAATATGTTCTAATACATGGTTGCAAAAAACAACATCAAACTCATTTTCTTTAAATGGTAAATCACAAATATCTGCTTTTACATCTGCAATAGGGCTTTCTAAATCAGAGGTGATGTATTCTAAATTTTTTTGTTTTTTAAAGAGGTCTAAAAAACATTGTTCAGGGGCAATATGTAATACTTTCAATTTTTTTGTTGAGGTGAAAAAATTGGTTTCATCTTTTAAAAAAAGCCACATTAATCTGTGTCTTTCTAAAGATAAAGTAGAGGGTGATAAAGCATTTTTTCTTTGATTTCCATATCCATAAGGCAAAAATTTACGAAAAGATTTGCCATCTATGGGATCTGTGTAAGTATTACCTTTTAAATAAAGAGCAATAATTGGACGTACAATGTAACTAGCTTTAATTAGCCATGGTCTAGGTGCTGTATTTAAAATAACTTTAAATAAAGACATAGTTAAACAACCAAAGGTTCTGCTCTAAATTCGTCTTCTTCATTAGTTTCTATACCAAGAGCTTTATTGATGTATTTAAAAGTTGAAAGTAACTCAGGTTTTCCATTTACAATAGCTACATCATGCTCAAAATGTGCTGATGGTTTGTTATCTAGAGTCGTAATTGTCCAACCATCTGCATGTTGTCTAATTTTATGAGTACCCATATTTGTCATAGGTTCAATAGCTACAACCATTCCTTCTACAAACTTTTTTCCTCTTCCTCTTTTACCATAGTTTGGCATTTCTGGATCTTCGTGCATTTTACGCCCTAAACCATGACCAACCAATTCTCTAACCACTCCATAACCATGTTTTTCTGTAAAATTCTGAATAGCAAAACCAACATCACCAACTCTGTTGCCAGCTTTAAATTCACGAATACCAACATATAAACTTTGTTTAGTAATTTCTAATAATTTTTTTGTTTCTTCGTCAACTTCACCAATGGCAAAAGTGTAAGCATGATCTCCATAAAAATCATTTTTTAAAGCACCACAATCTATAGAAATAATATCTCCTTCTTTTAAAGGAGTTTTATTTGGGATACCATGCACAACTTGTGAGTTTGGACTCATACAAAGTGTATTAGGGAAATCGTATAATCCTAAAAAACCAGGTATTGCACCTTGTTCTCTTATAAATTCTTCTGCAAGTTTATCTAAATACAAAGTAGAAACACCAGGTTTAACTTCTTTAGCAAGCATACCTAATGTTTTAGAAACTACTAATGCACTTTCGCGCATAATTTCTATTTCTTCTCTGGTTTTAATTTTAATCATTTTTCAAAAAATTGAAAGGCAAAGTTACTATAATTTCTATAGATTTTTTCTTAAGAATACCTAAAAGGCTTACTTAGATTTATCGTAAGAATGTTTATAAGGTTGTTGCGTTACAATTTTTAAGATATCAGCTTCTATGGTTTCTCTTGGATACTCTACAAATCGTCCAACCTCTTTACCATCTTTATAAAAAATAAAAGTTGGTACTCTTATTAAATTGAATCCTTTTTGTAAGCTATCTGGAGTTGTTTTTGTTCTATCTACACAGATTAGTTCGAGTTTATTTTCATCAAAACCAGTTTCTTCTAGAATCTTATAAAAACGTGGAACTTCTCTTTTACTATCTCCACACCAAGTTCCCATAAAACCTTTTATTTCATATTTATTAATTTCTAGTGATAGCTTAGCAATCATTAAAGGGTCTGTTTCATACTCTTTATATCGCATTTTAAACCATCTATTAAAAATAGAATCATTTGTTAGTGAAGCTTTATTGGCAATACCTACTAAATAACCATTCTTGTCTTTTTTGGCTGTAATTTTTTGTTGAGCATTACAAGAAATAAATACGAAGAAAGTTATTAGTATATAAATTAAATTTTTCATCAGTGTTTTAGTAAAGATTTTTGAGTCATTTCTTTGGGTTGATTAACACCCATTAGCTCTAAAATAGTTGGGGCAACATCACCTAAAATACCACTATTAACTTCGATTTTATCATTGTCGATTAAGATAAAAGGAACTGGGTTTGTTGTATGTGCAGTATGTGGTGAACCATCAGGATTCATCATTGTCTCACAATTACCATGATCTGCAATTAGTAATGTAGAATAACCATTTTTTAGACCAGTTTCTATAACATCTTTAACACAAATATCTACAGCTTCACAAGCTTTAATAGCTGCTTCCATAACTCCTGTATGACCAACCATGTCTCCATTTGCAAAATTTAAACAAACAAAATCAGCTTCTCCTTTGTTTAAGTCATCACATAGGGCGTCTCTTAATTCATAAGCAGACATTTCTGGTTTTAAATCGTAAGTTGCTACTTTTGGAGAGTTTCTTAATATTCTTTTTTCTCCACTAAATGGCTCTTCTTGTCCACCTGAGAAAAAGAAAGTAACATGAGGATATTTTTCAGTTTCAGCAATTCTAATTTGTTTTTTATTGGCATTTGCTAAAACTTCACCCAAAGTATTTTTTATATTATCGTTATTGTAAATAACATTAATGTTTTTAAATGATTCATCATATAAAGTCATAGTTGTAAAATACAAGTCTAACTTTTTCATTTCATAATCTGGAAAATCTTGTTGAGATAATGCATTAGTTAATTCTCTTCCTCTGTCTGTTCTATAATTAAAGAAAATAACTACATCACCTTCTTTAATTTGTGTTTTTGGTTTTTCAGCATCGTCAGTAATGATAATAGGTTTATGAAATTCATCTGTAATATTATTATCGTAATTAGAATTCATAGTTGCAATTGGGTCTGTAGTTTTTACACCTTCCGCTTTTACAACTGCATCATAAGCCTCTTTAACTCTTTCCCATCTGTTGTCTCTATCCATTGCATAATAACGCCCAGTAATTGTTGCTAATTCACCAGTAGTTTTTTGCATGTATTCTTGAATATCGTTTATGAAATATGTTCCAGATTTTGGATCACAATCTCTACCATCTGTAAAAGCATGTAAAAAAACATTATCTACTTTATTTTCATTGGCAACATCTAAAATTCCTTTTAAATGATTGATGTGAGCATGAATACCACCATTAGAAACTAACCCTAATAAATGAACATTTTTATTATTTTCTTTGGCATAGTTAAATGTATCTAACAACACTTTTTCTTGGCCAAGTGTTTTTTCTTTAACAGCTTTATTAATTCTAGCTAAATTTTGATATACAATTCTTCCAGCACCTAAATTCATATGGCCAACTTCAGAATTACCCATTTGTCCTTCAGGCAAACCTACATGTTCTCCATCTGTTCTTAATTCTGCATTCGGATATTTCTCATATAAAGAATTAATAAATGGCGTCTTCGCATTATAAATTGCAGAAACTTTTGGGTCTTGTGTTATTCCCCAACCATCTAAAATCATTAAGATAACTTTCTTGTCCATTTTTCTTGTTTGAATTGTAAAAATAAGAAAGATTTTAGGCTTTCGTTTAAAATTTTACGAAACCGATAGCGTAAATTAATATTAGCATTGCAACAGTAAAAATTATAATATTTTTTCTAAGTCTACACTTGTTTTCTTCTTGAATTTTATCTCTAATCTTTTTTAATTGATATTTAGAGACTTTTTTATCAAAATAAACTTCAATATTTTTTTCTTCTTTAAAATCTTTCATTTTTTTAAAGGCAGAAACTCTTTCTCTTTTATTGTGCTTAAGACTGGCAATCATGTGGGCTGTAAAACTCATAGCAATATTTTATATATATGATGAAAAATATGATGAAATGTTACAATTGATGATTTGTTAATTAAAATACTGTTTAGCTTTGATATTAATTTTTAACAAGCTATAAAGCGCATTTTAATTACAAAATTCGTAATTTTACCTTATAATATTTATGGTTTAATAAATGGAATCTCACTTTGAATTAAATGATGTAACAAAGAAGTTACCTAAACATTTACATAAGTTTATTGTTAGGCAACCATATGAAGAATATACTCCTCAAAATCAAGCAGTTTGGAGGTATGTGATGCGTATGAATATCGATTATTTAAGCAAGGTTGCTCACAAATCTTACATACCTGGTTTAGATAAAACAGGTATTACTTCTGAAAGTATTCCAAAAATGGAAGGTATGAATAGAATTCTTAAAGAAATTGGCTGGGCAGCTGTTTCTGTAGATGGTTTTATTCCTCCAAATGCATTTATGGAATTTCAAGCTTATAATGTTTTAGTGATAGCTTCTGATATGAGAACTATAAATCATATTGAATATACTCCTGCACCAGATATTATTCATGAGGCTGCAGGTCATGCTCCAATAATTGCAAATCCTGAATATGCTGAATATTTAAGACGTTTTGGAGAAATAGGTAGTAAAGCTATCTCATCTGCCAAAGATTATGAAATGTATGAGGCTATTCGTTTACTTTCAATTTTAAAAGAAAACCCAAATTCTACTCAAAAAGAGATTGATGAAGCTCAAGAAAAGGTAGAGTGGTTACAAGAAAATATGGGTGAGCTTTCTGAAATGGCTATGATAAGAAACTTACATTGGTGGACAGTTGAGTATGGCTTAATTGGAAGTTTAGAAACCCCAAAAATTTATGGAGCAGGATTACTTTCATCTATAGGTGAAAGTGCTTGGTGCATGCAAGAAAAAGTAAAAAAATTACCTTATTCTTTGGAAGCAGCAGCAATTAATTTTGATATTACAAAACCACAACCTCAATTATTTGTGACACCAGATTTTGCATATTTAAGCTTAGTTTTAGATGAATTTGCAAATACAATGGCTTTAAGAACTGGAGGTTTAAAAGGTGTTGAAAAATTAATTGATTCTCAAAATTTGGGAACGATAGAGTTAACCACAGGTGTACAAATTTCAGGAGTTTTTGATAGAGTTATCAAATATAAAAATAACAAAGTTGCATATTTTCAAACCATAGGTTCAACAGCAATTGCAAACAGAGACAAAGAATTAATTGGTCATGGAATAAATGTTCATAAAAACGGATTTGGTAGCCCTATTGGAAAATTAAAAGGGATTAATTTACCTATTGAAGATATGAGCCCAAGAGATTTAAAAGCTTACGGAATTTATGAAGGTGAATTTATGACATTAGAGTTTGAGAGTGGCATAATTTTAAAAGGTAAAGCTGTTACTGGCACAAGAGATTTAAGGGGTAAGATTTTAATGATCACTTTTGATGAGTGTACTGTAACTTATTTTGATGAAGTTTTATTTAAACCTGAATGGGGTTTATATGATATGGCTGTTGGTAAAGAAGTTGTTTCTGCGTATGCAGGTCCTGCAGATGTTGAATCTTTTTTAGATATTGGTAAAGTATCTGAAACAAAAACTCATAAGATTAAATACTCAGAAATCGAAAAAATACTTTATGGTTTGTACAGTAAAGTTAGAAAGATGAGAGAAGAAAATTCAATTTCAGAAGCTGAAGTTGAAGAAATTTTTAACCAATTAAAAAGTGAATTTTCTAAAGATTGGTTATTACAATTAGAACTTTATGAATTAGCTTTGCAAAATAATTATTCAATTCAGAAAGAAATTTTAAATCATTTAGAAGTTTTAATGAAAAATGAAACTTATAAAAATTTAATTTCTAATGGATTAAACTTATTAAAAGTAAAAGAACATCAACTATAAAATAAAGAAAAGATATGGGATTGTTTGGTTTATTTAGTCAAAAAGATACAACTAACGAGATTAAAGAATATTTAGATAAAGATGCAATTATTTTAGATGTTAGAACTCAAATGGAGTGGGATGAAGGGCATAGTGAACCTGCAAAACATATAGTTTTAAATTTAATTCCGCTTAAAATTGATGAGATAAAATCTTGGAATAAACCTATAATTGCAGTTTGTAAAAGTGGTGGAAGAAGTGGGCAAGCTACTCAGTTTTTAAAACAAAATGGGGTAGATGTAATTAATGGTGGTCCTTGGCAAAATGTAGATCA
>Ga0209652_1001217_pt1 | contig 21154 bp, 20 predicted proteins | sample SaaInl74LU_5_DNA_FD_184641 | JGI IMG/M metagenome (GOLD analysis project Ga0209652, IMG submission 184641) | Marine microbial communities from expanding oxygen minimum zones in the Saanich Inlet - ESP_74LU_5_DNA (SPAdes) (version 2) | ecosystem: Environmental > Aquatic > Marine > Intertidal zone... | reverse complement strand
AAGTACTCGCCACCTACCTCCATCAAACAAAAACCCACAACCTCAACACTTCCATCTATTATTGCAATTCAAACAAAGGACAAACACCGTCATGGGTTCATCTGCACTCCTTGTTTGTTTTTGCGTACTCGTCGTCTTCACACTCTTACAACGCCCACACGTGAACAAACTCGCCTTGAGTAAGTCTCCCTTAATACCACACATTTCATTAATTTTCTTTTCATTCGCCGTATCCCAATCCAACCTACGTGAGTCTTGTAGGTGCTTCACAGTTTCATCCCTCTCCTTTGCCTTTTCTTCCGACAGTAATTCCTCCGATGACATTCTGGTAAGACGATCTCCCGACACTTGACCAAGTATGACTTGTTCACGCAGGGGACCATTCTTCTTCAGATTAAATACCAAACTACGAACCTTCTCCATATACGTTGGTTTCATCCCCTTACTCCATGTGTCAATTGCTGCATCCACTTCTGCTGCACGAGAGATGCACAATTGACCAACTGCTGCTTCATTGAGTTCTTTGGATAGTTCGTTTTTTGACATGAGGAAAATGGTATGGAATTTTTTGCAGATATTGATTCGATGGGGCGGTAGGCCGACGAATTCAGCGTCAGCGCTGAGTTCGGACGAACCTGCGCTAGAGAGCCGTTTTAGTTTTGCTGAGGATGGGGCTGATTTTGCACTGCCACCACCGCTGCTGGTGCTATTATTGCTGTCACTTTTTGATGCTGCTTTTCCGCCACCACCTGACGCAGCCGCCTGAGCCTGAGTCGCTACACCCTTCCATTTCTTCACCAATCCCTTGGCTGTATTTGCAATTTCAGCATTCTCGTGTTTCTTCAATTTGCTCACAGAAGCACCGATGAGAGTTTCCGTGAGGACGGCAAGATCTATTTTTTGTTTTTCGAGCCGCTGGAGGATATCCAAGATTTTTTCATTGCGACCATCACCCGGCAGAGCTGCCTGTTGCTTGAGGAGGTCTTCCTTTAACTGGCGGACGGCTTTGATTGCGGACATGGTTTGTTGGTTGATTGCTGCTGCTACCAAGGCAACTCTTGTTGATGTACCACTACTGGCTTTGATTGATTTTGGGGAAAGCTGGGCGGCAGTCTACCTACATCGGAATCAGTACCAAATCGGGCGGTTCTGGTCACTCGCTCTCAGCTCTCAGGCTTTTTACATGAAACGTTGCAGCTGCAGATGGACGGAAAACGGTGGAGTTCTTCGCTCCCTCGAGAATCTTGGCGTACATAATGCCATACTTTCACCATGACAAAAGTAGCCCTCATTACTGGAATCACAGGTCAAGACGGTAGTTATCTGGCCGAGCTCCTTCTCTCGAAAGGCTACATCGTCCATGGAATCATCCGTCGATCGTCCTCATTTAACACTGGTCGGATAGATCATTTATACAGAGACCGTCACGAAAGTGGCGTCAAGCTGTTCCTTCACTTCGGTGATCTATGCGATGCCTCCAATCTTATCAACATTGTTGCAAATATAAGACCAGATGAAATATATAATTTGGGCGCCATGAGTCATGTCAAGGTTTCATTTGATTTGCCAGAGTACACAGTCGACTGCGATGGTATTGGTGTCCTACGACTGTTGGATGCATTACGAGCTACTGGATTGGAGAAGACTCGTTTCTATCAAGCGTCTACTTCAGAGTTGTATGGAAAGGTTAGGGAGATTCCACAGTCTGAAACAACCCCTTTCTATCCGCGCTCGCCCTATGCAGTGGCTAAACAATACGCGTATTGGATTCTTGTGAATTATAGAGAAGCGTATGGGATGCATTTGACCAATGGTATATTATTCAATCATGAATCTCCTCGTAGAGGCAGAACATTTGTCACGCGAAAAATCACCATGAGCGTTGCTAGGATTCATTGTGGCATTGATCGATGTCTCTACTTGGGCAATTTGGACTCGAAGCGCGATTGGGGGCATGCCCGTGACTACGTTGAAGGTATGTGGAGGATGCTTCAACAGGATGCACCAGATGATTATGTGTTGGCTACTGGAGAGACTCACACTGTACGGGAGTTTGTTGAGAAATCATTCAATGTTGTCGGTACAAGAATAAAATGGATTGGAAGCGAAGGGACTGTGGATGAAGTTGGAGTGGACACGTCCGATGAATCGAGAGTATTAGTTCGAATAGATCCAGCATACTTTCGTCCAACTGAAGTAGATTTACTTCTGGGTGACCCTAGCAAAGCGAAAAGTGTTTTGGGGTGGCAATCAAATACATCGTTCGATGATCTTGTGAAGGAAATGGTGGAAGAGGATTTGAAGGTAACACGATCAGGTCGCCTTGATTAATCATCATGTGCTGGGAGTGAGTCACATACTCTGTTCATTGCGAACAACACAAAGGTAAGAGACGTGTCTCATGTTTGGCTCTTGTTTCATGCTACACAACCGCACGGTTCGCGAAAGGTCCAGACACGAGACCTACGTCATGGATCCGATACTGCCGTGCTATATTTAATTGAGCAAAGATTGACAGATGGGCATCTATGTCAAGCTGACCAAGACGAGTGATATGCGCCAGCCTGCACGAACACAAATGCTAGCCCCATTCATTTGGGACTGTCTCATTGGGAGACGTGATCGAAGCCTCCTCGTTCGTGGCTATTGCTGCGGACGTAAAACACAAGAAGAAATTGCAGCTGGTTCTTTTGCTTCGTCTTGATCTTTTTAGTTCTTGTCATTAATTGTTCCCTGTTGGCTTTGTGTCGATAAGTGGCATCTAAATCTGACTGAGAGAGTATCACCCAGTTCAGCAATTATCGCTACTTACATCTGAACTATTCCACTCACACCTTCGTTCATTCCGTATATTCAACTTCCAGGTCCAGAATACAATTAACGCCGTGAAAGTAGCTTTGTTGTCCTAATAATTTGTACAATATAACGTAATTATCTTATCCTACCCTTATTAAACGTTACATACCCCGAGTAGCTTTGACTATTGAAAGCGCATTCTCCAACCTGATACGAGCCGAATAAGATAAGTAATGCGCAACGTGACTCAGACTTACAAGGGATTGGTAGGGCATTTCCGACAACTCTACCTTGCTGTGCTTGCCCCCTTGGGACCCATGGGGGTGACAGGGGTGCGATGATGATACCGCATCTACCAAGAGTTCCAAGAGTTGTGGGTGCATGGTCAGTAACTCTACGGTATTACTACACACCAGATTGAATATTACTGCAAATGACTTTTCCTTGGCAACTGGATCGTGAACATCCTGAGCAGCAGTGCAGAGTGCATCAAGCAAAATGCCATTCTTAAACGAACATAGCCGATATTTCTGCTCTGGTGGAGCACTTGCAATGTTTCGTAATGTGCTCATGGCAAACCTGCGGGTTTGAGTTGCCATGTCGTTTAGGGTTTGGGGGATTCCTACCCATTGTGATGTCTGCAAACCGATCACATAGGCAATACTCCTCAAGAGCCCATCTTTTCCCACCATGGTGATCTTATTTTCCTTGGGATGCGAGAGGTTCAAAAGGCACCTGAAGGCAGTGCAATTAAACCGAAGTGGTTGGTAGTATTCTGCCCAAGAAGTCTTTTCAGTAGCGGTAGTCACTCGATTTTGATCCGCTGCATATGCGACCGTATCCATAAGTCTATCATATGAGGATAGTGTCAACACGCATGATCTACAGCAGGCCATATTGGCCAATATAAATAAAACATTGTGTTGGGCTTCAAAGGGCACGACGTCGATTGGGTATTTGATGAGAGTGATACACAGTGATAGAAGTTTTTTGTGTTGGGCCATGGCTTCTGTTAACGATTGCACTCTGGCGTAGAGGAAGAGTATTCTTGTGGCGGATTGGAGGCAGGTGTCCTGTTGAGCACCCGAGTCATGTCCCCCCCTTGATTTCGAATCATGGGGATGACTTAATTCGGGATTACTTAATTCGGGATCAAGGGGAGGCGTATACCTTTCTATTTCATACATGATGATATGACACAACAGGCGCAACAGATCCGGCCCCACACGCTGAAAGGATGTGGTTATTTTTTCCTTGGAACAGCCGTAAATCAGTTCAAAGAGCTGACAGTTGCGTAGAATTTCTTCGGGAAGACAGTTAAGCCTCTCCTTACTGTCCAATTTGTCGATGGAAAATTCCTTGAACAGAAGGAAAGAAAGAAGACGACATAGAGCGGCGTCTGCCACTGAATCGATTTCCTCATCGTGGACGGACTCGTTGGAGTGGTTGAAGGCCCGTAGTCCCACTGTGAGGGCCGTCATATGTTCTGGTCTGGAAATAGAAGTTGCCAGAGCTAATAAATGTCAAAATAATTGTGAGGGGGGCGCTGAAACGGTGAACGGGCAAAAGCTGCTGCGATAACTATGAGAAGACTGCTGCGTATTTACCTGTAATGGCATGCTTTCGGATAGCCTCGGTCGAAGCATGCTGGGATTCCTTCCGTCCTTGCCGCCTCTTGTCCCCCGCGTGTGGTGACGGTGGCCTGATGCTGGCATTCCTTTCGTCCATCACGTTAGAGGACTGCGTAGAAGTACTGGAGACGTCAATATTCATCATCCTTTCACAAAATGGTTGCTTGCTTCAATTGCTTCTTCGATAGATTGTGAAATTGTTCCGTGGCTGGCTAACACATGTATTCTGATAACAATCATTGACATAGCTGTGAGTGAGTTGCCAGGTTGTTTGGGGCTTGACGCGTGTTCTTTCCCTTTTCTCGTCCCTTTCTCCTTTTATTACATATTCGAAAGAGAGTCATTTATATACAGATGTGGAACAATGCACATAAAACGGGCCAGACCAAACCTCACGCAAATTACAACATCGACTCAATCTGACTACTTACCAGAGGTGACTTAGCTTGCGAGCGTCTCGCTTCTTTCCTGCTTGACGTTCTTTAATAATACACAACCTCGAACGGTTCGCAGGAGGCGCTTCAATGCTCTTCAATGCAAGGGTTAATCCTACTTTGTAGTTGCTTCAATATTTGTGTTCGGCATGGGTACTTACCATGTCAATTCCGATAAAATGCTGAACGAGTTGCGTGAATTGAAGAAGGTTGAGAATGATGGCGACAGATATCCACATACTACTTCTCATGATTGTGATGTCTCTTCATTGCGCAGGCACTAAATCTATGATTAATTGACATTCGGCTATGGCTATCAAATTCCGATAAAATGCTGAACGGTTGCGTGAATTGAAGAAGAAAATAATGATGGAGACAGATATCCACATAAGTACTTCTTGGATGGTGACGTCTCTTCATTGCGCAGACACTAAATCTATGATTCGCAGGAGGTGGCTTTATGCTGACATTCGTCTATCAAATTCCGATAAAATGCTGAACGAGTTGAGTGAATTGAAGAAGATGACATCATTGTATTGGATTACAGACATACTTACTACTTCTACTCATTAATTTGCACCACAACACTCGAACTAATTTCCTTATTGACCTTATTTGCGGGGGACTGTGGACGCAAACGCAAACAACTTGTCAAGTCAAGAGTGACTCAAACGCTCTAATACACATCAAACGGATTGCCTTCTTTCTCTACAGGAGCTAAATTATTTGGTGGAGGTGCCTTAGGTGCCATCGTAGGGGAAGGTGCATATGGCTGCGCACCCATTGACTGCATCATTGATGGATTGGGAACTTGTTGCTGAGCCTGGGCACTGCCTGCATTTGACATCATTGGTTGCTGTTGCATTGACAGTTGTGGCATTCCAGTGTTGCCCATCCCTTGAACTTGAGCAGGCTGCTGCTGTGCATACATTTGCACAGGTTGCTGTTGCTGCAATGTAGGCTGTTGGGCGTACATTTGCGTAGGTTGTTGTTGCTGCATCATAGGTTGCTGAGCATTCATCTGAGTTGGTATACCACCCATGTTCGACGCAATTCCTTGCATTTGATTGGGTTGTTGAAATGACGTCATCTGTGGTGGAGGCATAGAATTTTCTTGAGCGACAACAATTTGATTGTGAAGTGGCGTACTACCCTTTTGCTGATAAGACATTCCACCCATCTGCTGCTGATCGTTATTTTGCTCTTGCTGGACCATTCCCATGGATAGCATGGGTGTCGGTTGAGCAGACGATTGTAAACTTGCAATGAATTGTTGGACTTCCAAGAGTTGCGATTCACTAAGATCTTTGAGCATCGCCGCGGTCTCCTTCAACTTGGCACTAGACTGGTCACTAGGCTTGTTCGGTTGATTCTGAATCGTTTCGTTAGGGAGAGATAAGTGTGCATCATCAGTTTGCTTCTCTCTTCCATTCAGATTAATAGTATAGAACGGTTCCAACTCATCATCAAAGTGTACTTTCTGGATTACTGCCACGACAGAACCTTGAGAATTAGTGTAGACAACCTGCTGGCCTTCTTTGAACTTAGAGAATTGGAGATCTTTCGGCTTTTCGACGACCTCACGTAAAGGAGTCTTGGTACCTCCTCTGGAATTGTTAGGTTCCAATGATAGACTATCAAATGCACTGAATGCATCCTTCTTGTCATCCGCCGGCTGAAAGGCATTTGGGTTGATTGCGTCAGGTTGCAATTCTTGATGCGGCTGTTGAGGCTGATTCTCAGGGATTTGCGACGCGTTCGCACTGCCATTGGACTGGACATTCACTGAAGCTGGATGTTGTGGTACTGGGGGCATCTGCTGGTTAGTATCCATTCCTACCTGCTGATCACTCCCCATCTGCTGATGCTGGTGCTCGTGAAATTGGCCGAAATTCATTCCACCTGATTGCTGATTCATTGTCATCTCTCCTCCTAATCCTTGCACATTTTGAGTTTGAGCTGGAACTACCTTCATCTGGGGAGGTTGCTGCTGGTGGGCCATCGTGTCACCAAAATTCGCTTGGAACGATTGTTGAGGTTGCTGCTGCTGAGTAGACGGGAACGCTTGTTGAGGCTGTTGCTGCTGAGTAGCCGGGAACGATTGCTGAGGTTGCTGCTGCTGATTAGCCGACATCATGCCGTTTTGGTACACTTGATCAAAGTTAGCTTGAAAGCCCGATGCTGATGCGGATGCAGGTGGTTGCTGCTGCTGCTGCTGTACTTGATGTTGCTGCATCATTTGGCCTTGATCAAAATTGGTCTGAAATGGAGATTGCTGCACTGGATGTTGTTGCTGTTGTTGTTGCTGCTGCTGCTGCTGCTGGGGAGGCTGCATCATTCCCTGATTGAAATTTGCTTGGAAGGGTTGTTGCTGTTGCTGGTTTCCCGTGGGAGTCTGAACAAAGTTCCCCTGACCCGGCTGCTGCTGCTGCTGTTGCTGCGGCATAGGTTGCATCTGCTGTGATTGTCCCTGAGGAGGAGGTGGTGGAGGCATCATCGATGGTGGTGGCATTGAAACCATGGTGGGCTGCTGAGAAAAATTGTTACCAAAATTCGCTTGGAATGGTGTTGACGCCGGAGCTGGTGGCTGGTGAGTAGGAGTTGCGGTTGTTGTTCCATTCATCCCACCAAAATCTGCTTGGAAGGGTGCTGCAGGTGGAGCAGCAGCAGGAGGAGGAGCAGCAGAAGACGTTCCATTCATGTTGCCAAAATCAGCTTGAAAGTTTGCGGGAGGAGGAGCAGGTGCTGCACCAAAGGCATCCCAGGATGAATTGTTGGCAGATGCTGAGGGCGCAATGGAATCAAAACCGAAGGGATCGGCAGCGGCAGGTGTTGTGGCGGCAGCAACGGGAGGAGCTGGTGCTGATGTTGTTGTCTTTGGCTTTCTCCTAGACGATGATTTGGAAGATGAAGAAGAAGGAGAAGACTTCTTCGTGGCAGCAACATTATTATTTGTCACAGCTGCATCCCGCTCACACCAAGCTTTATCAATGTACTTCTTTTTAATCCAAGCACGCAAAAGTTGCATATCGTTATTGTTGTGTGGAGCCTTCAGTCTATCCATTCGCGGATCGTACCGAGCGAGATATTTAGCATTGACTGCCTCATTTCCCGCGTTGGAGTGTTGTAATTTGGTGATTTCTTCGGCAGTGAAGGAGGAGTGGCCGATGCCTTTGATTTTGTGGCTGAACTCTCGACTGTGGAAAAGATGTGAGAATAATAATTAAGAAAACAAAGAGAATGAAGCGAAATAATCGAATGATTGTATATAAATCATAAACTTACTGAACCCCAGAGCACGCCATGCAAACGAACGTCCCATGGCTCAAATTTACGCATTGCGTGAGTTTCGAAGTGCAGTCGGCACAAGCCTTGTTTGGAGGCAACCGCTGTAGGCGACGAACGGCGTCATTTGGATCCTCGATCGCCGCCTTTCGTCGACGTTGGGTAGGCGTAGGCTTCTGCCGTGCTTCTCCTGGTCTTGCTAGCATGGTGGGGCTGGTGTATGGTAGCCGGAGAGTATCTAACGGCTCATGTTCATTGAGAAGAAGCAAGCCATTTTATTTTCAGATTTTAAAAGCAAGAGTCATTTTAGTCATTCGTCATTCGGTTCGTGATTCGTCCACAAAATCGTCTTAGAAATGAAGAAAAGCAGCTTCTGTGCTACACGCTACAATACTCAATCAAGGCAGAGCAGAGGAGGCAAGATCTTGATATGGTACCACTACAGCACTATCTGGCTCTCTAGAGTCTGTCAGCTGAGCTCCCAATAGAAGATATGTCGAGTTTTCCAGAGCTGGAATACTCGACGTAGGAGAATGCAGTCAGGATCTTCCACCATACCACTTGCTTACCAGAGAGAGTGTCCTTGAATTTTTTGGTTAGATGCTACCCGAGGCGCAGTGCTCAATATACGGCAATGACTTGGGAATACTAGTGATACGACAATAACACATTCTTTAGTTTTTACAGTAACACATTTAGTAGTTACAACAGTACCTAAACATTTAATGGTAAAAAGGCCAGCAAATGTGGCATGACCTTGTAAAAGTGCGGACAGTTTCGGAGGAAAAATAATTGCCCTGATGCGAGTGGTGTACATGAAAGATATAATAGTGATTGAAGCGGTTTGTGGTGTGTGCGGATCTGTTCCTCTGGAGCGAAAACGGACTCATCATTACAAACTGAGATTGGTAGTTGTAATCGACTTTGGAACAGAAGCATGTCTATCCTCCTCCTCTAAGTGACGTTGTTTCTTGTTCGGCCTATTGTCGTGGCTGCTATGATCATCCTCACAACCATAACTACTTTGATCAGTAACATCCGATGCGGCACAGGAAATGGAAATGGCATTGACTTCACACTGAGATCTATTCTTCTCAAAGGCTCCTGCCGCAGCTAGAAGAGATTCGATTTGGTTCAAAAAGTCTCCTTTTGATGGCTGTTCCGTGGCAGCAGCAAGAGGGTCAGCAGTAGCCGAGGCTGAACCAGCAACAAGAGAGTTGCTAGGAGCAGCCACTGGACCCAACTCGGGTGAAATAGTCGGTGGAGGCGTCAATGCTGCCGTAGCCGCCAAAAGTTCCGCAGCAGCAATATTCTCATCGGTATTATTCTCATTCAACTTGTCCATATGACCCTGTAACAAAGCATTCTCATCTTCTAATTGCTTGATCATGGTTTCCATTTCCTCCATAAAGATACGCTTGCGATCACGTGTTCGTTTGGCGTGCATTCTATTTCTCTCACGGCGGATTTGGTCTAATTCTGCAGGAGTGCAGGAGCCTCGGTCTTTTCCAAGAAGGACGTAGTCGATGCCATCTTCTTGTTCACCTTCTGGGATGGTGACACCTTCTCCATCAGCGGCAGGAGCAGCAGCAGCGGTGGGGGTATTGTCTTCGGAAGCACCGTCATTCGATGAGGATGACTTTCTCTTGGTATGCTGACCAGGGAGGATGAGTGCTGGCAACTCTGGAATTTTGGACGCATCTGGAATCTCTTCCGTAGGTCTCTTCAACAACACTTCCACTTGTGGATCCATAGACCCAGCAGTCTCAGTATCATCACTTCCATCGGCGGCAGCACTATCCTCACCAGTTTGGAACAGCCCCACCAATATATTCGCAGTATTTTTCTCATTGATACATTGCTTTAGGCGGATTTGTTCAAGTTTCAACTCGTCGGCTCTGTTTTGGAGCTTTTGCATGTGCTCCTTCTTACGTTGACGGGTCTTTCGGGCGTGCATGCGGTTACGCTCGCGGCTGAAGACCGAGGTGCGGTAGATACGTTGGGTGGGGGTGGAAGTTGACATGAGGAGGTAGTCGTGGTGGTCGGGGGGTATGGAGATGATAACAGAGGAGCAATAATGGTATCATTTGTTAGTGAATGAGAATAATGAATGGATCAATTGATGGGCACACTTCAACTTCACGGAAAGCTGCAGAAACAGCAGGTTGTGTCTCTCAAAGAAAAAGCGTCATTGTTCAAGAATTCAACGCAGCACCTCCCGCCATCTGGCCACCGAAAAACAAGCTGGCCTGAAAAACAATCTGGTCCCCACTAAAAAACATCTGGTTTCTTTGTCTTTTTGCTGCAGACGCGTACGTGGCATGCGCGAGGCCTCAAGTGGGATGAATTCTGGAAATCAGCCGTGTGAAACGACCATGGCGATTAAGTAGGGCGTCTTTGGCCGCCCTGTTCGACACCTTTTGGTGATGTAAATAAACTTACCTGCGCTGTAATCGTTCTGTAGATGATGGTTTCTTATCGCCTGCTTGGGCGTCGTCAAAAACATCTTCATTTGATGCGGTAGTTTCGATCGGCCCACTTGTGATGTTTGCGGTATGTTTGCCTCCGCCCGCCCCGTTTTGGGATGATGTGCTCATCTCATGGTCGCCATCTTGAGATTGGTCAGCGGCGAAGTCAGCAGAATATTTTTCGTCGCTTACCGAGCCAGATGATGTGTTATTTGGTGCCTCCGAGAAGGTGGACATGGCAGCAGCAGGATAGGAAGAGAGCGAGAATACCCGCTTCGCAGCTTCGGCGATCCGCGCATCTGACGACTGCAGCAATTTTGAAGCGATGTCTTCTTGATTGGATATCATGATGATAATGACATAGGAGTATATCTATTGTCTGCTCGACTATTTTTATGATGATTCAGCTTCCGGTCGCTGACAGTAAAAGTAATGCTCTTCTTGGCTGGTGTTTTTGTGGTGCTGCCGAAGTTCTTTTTTTTCATCTGCAAAAGCTGCCAGTTACTTCAGTACCGGATTAGAACTTTTGTACTACGGTTAACGTAGGAATTGAAAACTAATTTAGCATTTCTGACATGTGACGCCTACAGATCTATCTGTCTTTTTTGCAAAAACATCAACTCTTTGATGACACGCTCGGGTCTACTCGCACTCATGTCACCATAATAATATCATGCGTGACACCGTTGATGGGGTGAGAGGAAACTGATGTCACGGTGCGAGAATTGATGTGTGCTGTGTTTGCTGTGTTCAATAAAGCAGTTTCAAGTAAAGCTATTTCATTTGGTTCTCATTCGAATTGCTTTTATTATTATTGATTGTTTTCTGTGATAATGATGAAGAACTATTCAACTTTCTTCTCTCATTGATACAGGTGCTATTGTTGCACGTGCCTTCATCTCATACATCCATTGCAAAGTGATAAGAAGATCAGCATCTACACTCTTTCGTTTTGTTTCAAGAAAGTATCTTTTTAGAATATTCTTTGCATTCCAAGAGAACTGATAAAGCTGCTCCCGACTTAATCCGGAAAGCACCAACGCACCAAAGCAGCATAATATTATATGCATCATAATCTACAGGAGCGACGACACTTTTCTTTGTGTCATCTACATATATATATACCTTGGCTATATTTCATCTTCGTGCAAAATCATATTCGGAATACACTCCTTCACAGGGAACTTTCTCCCAGTATCCGGACATATCAACCATCCCTCTACCAAGTACACGTCAAATAATACTTTATGCAGATTGGCAATTGTGGCATCATCCAAGTTTTGATTTTGTTCTGCATTTGAGACATCCATTGTTTCTGGTAATTCTGGCAAGGGTTGTTCGCAATGTGGACTCATTTGTTTCACCGCGGCGACTAGTGCACTGTAGTTTACTTTTGGTAGTAAGTTGAGTAGGAACTCTTTGTCTACTGGCGATTCTTCGTATTTGATTGTGGTTACTTCAATGTTTAGTGGGTAGCCCTTTTCCGTCCTGCGTGTGGCCATGGAAAGTATGAAAAAGGTTAGAAGAATTGCACATAACTTATCTTCGAGTTCAAATGCGGCGGTGATACATGTAGTTCACATGAATGCTGACCTCGCCCAAGGATGAAAAACAATTATGTAGCTGATGATAAGTATTGTGTGGGTGGCCATCAAAATCAGGTTGCGGAACAAAGAAAAAAGCGAACTCCCGATACATAACATGTACAAAGCAAATCGACGCACCCCCTGACGTTAGACTGGAGAAAATTATGTGTTAGTAGCCTCATTTTGTTGCTGATGCCTCTGTTGCGAGTATTATCTTTCTATTATTACCGCTGCCGTGCTTTAGTTGCATCTAGTACAATGCAGTCAACAGTTCCGATAGAAAAGTGGAGTGGGTTCCACGCTGCAGACGTCAGAGCCACGACAGACTGTCACAAATGTACGGTGAGAAAGCTAGCGTTGAATGTCGGAGGGAAGTTCAAAATGAGAATGATCGATGATCGATGGATGTGCTGAAGGATTCGGCCAATCATCACATTATTCCTCCATTGCCATCATAGCCATCAATTCATAATATATCAATAAAGTTGGTCGTAAAGATGGGGAAATTCACAGTCGCAACCGTTTGCCTCCTAGCCGCTCTTCAGGCATCATCAGGATTCTCTCCTGCTGGTCGGGTCGGAACTCTCGTCGCTCCAACAAGTAGTGCTGCTTCCAACACAAAAGCGTTCCGATCTCCCTTTGCAAATTCGATTGACAACAAATGCAGTACTAGCAGTAGCCTCTACATGTCAGAAGGAGATGCTGCAGCCGCTCCAAAGAAATCATTCATGCAGAAAATGAAAGCAAAGATCCCTCCCGCTAATGAACGCAAGAAGCTCATCCCTTTGGCTAGTATGTTCTTCTTCATTCTATTCAACTACACTATTCTCCGTGATACCAAAGATGTGTTGATGGTCACTGCCAAAGGATCCGGTGCAGAAGTTATCCCATTCATCAAAACATATGTGAATCTTCCTGCAGCTATCGGATTCACCGCATTATATTCCAAATTGTGCGATAGGATGGAACAAAAGGATGTATTTTATGCATGCACTATTCCCTTCCTCTTCTTTTTCGCGGCATTTGCATTCATCATCTTTCCCAATGTTGGCATGCTTCATCCTCATGCATTTGTGGATAAGATTGCATTGGCTTTGCCAGAGGGATTTGGAGCTCCATTGGCTATCGTTCGTAACTGGAGTTACGCCGTCTTTTATGTTATGGCTGAGATGTGGGGAAGTGTTGTAGCAAGTTTGTTGTTTTGGAGTTTTGCAAATGAGGTTACGACTGTTGATGAGGCAAAGAAATATTGTGAGTGCGAAATGACGTGATGTGATTGTTAACTGTATTCATTGTTTAGTATGCTCACACAATACATCATTTTCAACAGATCCACTCTTTGGTCTTGGAGCCAATGTTGCGCTCATCTTTTCTGGTCAGTATGTTCGATTTGTTTCTGCAATGCGAGCGAACTTGCCACCTGGTGTAGACCCATGGGGAATGAGTCTTAAATACCTAATGGGAGCTGTCGTCGCCTCGGGAGGTTGCCTTGTCTCGATCTTTTCGTATATGCAAAGAAATGTGATGACTGATCCAGCATGCGTTGACCAAGAGAAGCAGGCAGAGAGAAAGAAGAAGAAGAAGGTAAAGATGAGTTTGAAGGATTCTGCCAAGTTCTTGGTTTCTTCTCCATACATTAGAAACTTGGCTACCTTAGGTAAGTTGAACTGAACTCGAGTTGCAGTTGTTCAATTCAATGTTCTTTTCGAATGAGAATGAAACGCTCACACTTTATTTTGCACTTCGTCTTCCGCCTTAGTTATATCGTACGGAATGTGCATCAACTTGGTCGAAGTTAGTTGGAAGTCAAAGCTGAAGGCTGCCTACCCTGACCCTAATGCATACAGTGCTTTCATGGGTAACTTTTCCTCAGCTACGGGATCCGTGACACTCGTCATGATGTTGCTTGGAAGGAAGATCTTCCAGAAGTTTGGATGGGGTTTCGCTGCCAAGGTCACCCCTGCGATGATTGGTATTACTGGAATGGCGTTTTATGCGCTTACTCTCTTCGCTCCATTCTTCGCACCTATTGCAGCCAGTCTTGGAACTACACCACTGATGCTCGCAGTGCTCGTAGGAGCTGCTCAGAATATTCTCAGCAAGAGTGCAAAGTACTCCTTGTTCGATCCATGTAAAGAAATGGCTTACATTCCATTGGACCAAGAATCCAAGACCAAGGGCAAAGCTGCCGTTGACGTTGTTGGAAACCCGTTAGGGAAGAGTGGAGGAGCGTTGATCCAACAAATCCTCATCTTCGGTGTTGGCAGTCTCGCTGCTGCTACTCCGTGGTTGGCAGGAATCCTCGCCGTATTGCTCGTATTCTGGTTCAAGGCCGTGAATGGTTTGTCTGTTCAATTCGATGAAGCCATGGCAACAGAAGAGAGCTAAATGCCATATTATTTGATGTAGATAGATATTAAACGCCATCGATTGTTTTAGAAGTTGTTTCGGCGGTCATAAACAACACACTACTTAGCTATAAAGGTAAACGCAATTGTTTGCTTGAAGCAACTCTACAATGAACATTATTTCTTAGTCACAGTTACGACTGCCTCTATATGCTACACCTCTTCACTGATATGAAACCGATCATTTGTTGTGTTGTTCTATTCAAACGCAAATAATCTATGGCTCCTTCTTCCAGTCATCGTTTTCCCAAACAGGATGGTTCAAAAGCTCTTTGATCAAACTTGTACCCCTCAAGGCACTAGTCAAAGGCAAATGACCCTCAGGCGCCTTCTTAAGATCGTAAATGAACTCTGAAGCTCCAAACCAACGCTTCTTACGCTCTACATCACCATCTGTGGTAGTCCATCCAATCTTTTTGCACCAGGCTTCAAAATCATTCTTGCTCTGTCTCCACTTCTTCTTTTGCACACTGTAGCCAAACTTACCCTTGGAAAACTTGTTCCAAAGACGCTCAATTGTGGCCAAATCTGTCGATGGGATACGCTTCACTTCCGTCCAGTACACAAAGGTACGTCCCTTCTCTTTTGATCCAGCGAGGACGATGAGTGCATCACGAGTGAATTGATCGGCTTCGGCCCATTGCCCGGTGGCCAACATGGTCGCCAATGGGACGTAATCCATACCTACATCGCTGGGTAACTTGGTGGGGATTAAATCATCAGATACATTTGAATCGGCTTCTGATTCTGCTGGTGGCTTTCCAGCATCGGCCATGGAGGTCGATTCTGCAGTGGCTGCCTCGGACATGAACAGAGGAGAAGAGGCAACAACATTGTTATGTCTGCAGATGGGTGCCGGGGCAAATGCACTGGCGCTTCCTGCGAGGAGGATAGCAGTGGCTGATAATAAGAAGCGCATATTAGATGATATTGTTATATATTTGTACAGTCTATTGTCCTATATATTGCTTGGAATAGAATTGAAGGCAGAGATCCAAAAGATTGTTGATTTCGAAGAACACCTCACACTTTTTGTGTTCAATGTTGAGGTTCCACGTTTCGGATCGGATAGTGGCAGCAAATTCCTAATAATACTGATTCCTTAAATGAAAATACGGAGGCATCTTTGCCATCAAATCTCAAAATCAAAAAGCGTCTTCAATGCGTTCGTATGGATCTGTAAAGGCCGACACAATCATTGGTTGGCAGGGTTTACAAAGTAATCCCATTCATAAAACGCTCAGGGAACAATCCATCATAAGCATGAGTGGTAGCATGGAGATGAAAAGTGAACAGCGAGGGCTCCTAAGCACCGCTGAGGAAGGTGCTGTTGGGACTGGTAGGAGTAGCTCGGTAAGCTCCTATCAAAGCGGCGCATCTTCAAACTCTTCCAGCAGCGCTGCAAAAAGTACTCCCAATGATGATGAGTCTCCTTCCGACTTTGTCAATCATATTAGTACCCGTCGGTATGTGTCTGCAACGATTGCAACATTGATGGTAGCTTGGGTCGCCGTCATGAAGATAACCTCTTCAAATACCATGGAAGAAGCAACAAATGATGATGAGCTGTCACCATTCCTACTCGGTATCACAGGTCTTGTTCCTCCATACAAATCAAAGGGGCTGCCATCCTCTCCATCAATGAACAATTTCCTTGACAATGATCCCGCCCCATTCTCATTGAAATCACCTGCAGAGATTGGTATTGATGATTTCATCCGTTCAATGGATAGCCGACCAGGAAATGTGTTTGGTTCTTTGAGGCGAGAAGATGCTCCTTCGTATGAATTCAATGATCCAAACTTTAATGTGGAGACTGTACCTAAGCCTGCCATGCCAACCAATGCTTGGTATCAGAGTCTTCTTGTGGGAAGTGTCAATGATGGACATTTGGGTATTGCCAATAGAGTTTACACTATACGTGAGTGCAATTGTATTTGTTTCACATTTTAATGCTATTCTATTGCAAAGTGGCGTCATCGCTGACATCATCGTTAATCTCTCTTTTGTGTTATCTTTCACAGCATACATTTTAGATTTCGTAGGACCAATTCAAGGAGTTAGGATACAATTCCCTCATCTGGAAGCCGGAGATACGATTGTGCAGTTGTCGACAGTAGCCCGGCATGGATTGACACTTGGCAGTAATGCAGTGAAAGATGTGTACACTGTTGATGAAGATAGTCCACCAAGCCAACTAGGAATTGGATTGAAGTGGACCAAGTCAGAAAATCACAAAATGAGAACAAGTATTGTCCGCGGTATACCCTATGTTACAGTGGAGTATGATGCTGAGATGTCTCCTACTGTTATCGCTGAGGTGCCTTTAAGTGTTACTCCTGCTATTGATGGCGTTCGTCTTGCGACAGACGAGTACGAACCTGGATGTTTGGGCGATGATGAAGCCAATGAAGACGAGGCAAAGCAATATCGTGTCGAAAAGGAAGTTTCACTGAGCTTCAAGGAGTCAGACATGACTTGGCTGCTATTCTTTTCTCGGCCAGCGATTGTTGAATTCCTCCGTGATGAAGCGGCTGAGACTCCCAAGGCACTTCCTCCTGGTGTAGTTGACTTTTCAACACAGGCTGCTTTTGGGCTTCGTGTGGTTGATGATGACGAACCAATCATCATTCGAGCAGCACTTGAGAACAACTGTACTTTTGGAGGTAATGCACTCTTTTGTGAGGGCAGAAAGCCTCGCGGCGAAACGAAACTTGCATCGCTGTTGAGAAAGCACACCGATGCTTATCCAAAGAACCCTTCCTTGCTCTATAACTTTCCTCTGGATCGTGATACAAAAGAAGTTACTGACACCTTCATTACATTTGATTGGGGTGCAACATCCATGACTGGCTCAAACTCGACAACAGATCACGATCTATTGATGTATGCATTACCTCATCACCTAGACTCGATGAATTATGAAGTTTCTTCGAGTAAGGAGACTGGCTACTGCAGTGAAGGAATTCATGGGTCTTCTTGTTTACTTGCTGGTAACATGTGGAACCTCCGTGAGAGCTTGGGTGGTCCACCGTCCTTCGTAGCATTGCGACCTCCCCATCATGATCTAATTCCATCACTTGCAAAGGCGGTATCAGAAGATATCCACTTTGCGCTGCCAGACAATTACATGTCAGGTGATGGAGACACTTACTTTAGTGGGAAACAGCTTGCCAAGCTTGGAAGGATCATAATCATCGCATCGGAGCTTAGAGGGCTAGCTGCCACTCCAAACACCGACTCTTTTGATCTTGATGATTCCAGTGAACGTGAGCTCTTGAAAATTGTTCAAGAATGCAAGAAAGCAGACTTGCCCTCTGATAAAGATATTGCTGCTGCAGTAGCAAGGCTTCGTAGCGGGGTGGAAATTTGGCTCAATGGAACTGCTCCAGCAAAGTTCACATATGACCGCGAGTGGGGTGGCATGGTTAGTTGTGGTTGCTTGTTCGATGACGCAACACGGACTTGTCGTAACAAGTTCCCAGACTGCCCGTCGTACTCTGATCCCGGTTTGAATTTTGGCAATGGCTTTTACAATGATCACCATTTCCATTATGGCTACCTTATTTATGCTGCTGCAGTTGTGTCAAACTACGATTACGTTTGGGCTAGGAAACACTTTGAGGAAGTGTTAATGTTAATCAGAGACATCGCTAATCCTTCCACCCATGACAAGTTCTTTCCGCAGTTTAGACAAAAGGATTGGTTTTTAGGAAGTTCTTGGGCTTCAGGTATCGCAACTCTTGGAGGTCAACCTTATCCAAATGGCCGTAACCAAGAATCGTCTAGTGAGTCAATTCATGCTTACGAAGCAATAGCTTTGTATGGATCAGTGTGCATGCATGTGTGGGGTGATGGCACCGTGGATGATCCATCAGTGGCGTATAATGCTGATGTTGCTCGCAGAGTTTCACTGATGGGAAGGTTACTTACTGCTACTGAAGTTCGTTCTGCACAGCGGTATTGGCACGTGCTACATGGTGATACGCCTTCCAAGACTATCTATCCAAAACAATACAAACCCGCAGTAGTTGGTATGGTTTGGCAGACAATGGTTCAAGCACAGACGTGGTTCGGGTCTGCTCTGTTTTTAGTCTACGGAATTCAGTTGATGCCATTGACCAGTATTTCTGAGAGGAGGGATGATATTGATTGGCTTAGGCAGGTCTATTTCCCTTTCTCTGAAAGTTGTGAGAGTGATATGACTTGTACAGATCAAGGCTGGTCTATTCTTCAGTTTGCTGTACTTGCTGCCGTTGGACATAGGGAGCTAGCGGCAAAACGTGCAGTAGACTTGCCTAAGGATGTGTTTGATTCTGCTGGTGGCAACGGGCATTCTTTGAGCAATACTCTTTGGTACATCTCTACAAGGCCCGACGTGGAGCCATTGAGGCTTGAACACGTCGAATCAGTTGTCGAAGAAGAAAAGATTGTAGTTGAGGAGCCACCGAAACCAATGCCTTCAAAGATTAGATGCGAATGCAAGCATACTTGCAAAGAAAAGGCACTGGAACGAGACGCAGGAGGATACACTTGTCGCGAAAGGATTACATGGTTAATGAATGCGTTTGGAAAGAGCGAAGTTGCGGCATGTCGTCAAGTAGGAGGGAGGGAATATATGAAAGAATGTGGTCCTTGTGATCCTGACAGATGCGCGCCTGTCACTCCTGAGGAGCCTGAGACAAAGGAGGATCATGATACAGATCAAGTTTGTCCTCCCTGTACTTCTGATGTCTGCCATGGAGATGTAAATCGCTGTCCAAAGTCTCTTCTTGCACCGTTCCTTTGCGCATCTGGGGCAAACCAAGGAGGTTGCTCGCAGATTCCCTGGTCGGAAGAATTTTGCACTGATTGCTGCCGTGTAACAAAGGAATGCTTTGAGTAGTGTATGTGTAGAGCTTGATATATATACAATTGATTGTAGGGATAATCTAATAACTGATATGTTACTTTTGTATGGGCGTATGGTTGTCCTTGACTTGACTTGGGTGTATGTGTTCATCTCATCTATGCGTTCTTCTTTGCGTCCACCAAAAACTGCTCCACGAGCTCTTGATCTACGGGGATGCCCTTCTCTTCCTTGTCAACTTCATCTTCCTCACCAATGATATCCAACAATTTTTGAGCACATCGTCCAACCATACGCATGTACCATTCGAAACAGCTCAACTGATATTCCTCCTCCACTACTTCTTCGTTTGATAGCTTCTCTAGAGTCTTCTTCTCTGGGTACAAACCAATGTTATTATTCATTGCGTTTGCTAAAGATGAGTCATCGTCTGCCACTTTTGAGGTTGATTGGAACACACGCTCCATGGCCTTCTTCTGCGCAGCTTGGTTCTTCTCCGCTTGAGTGACAAGCCTATCCAACTTTTCCATCTCACGCAATATCACCTCTCTTTCCGATTGCGCTTCTTTTAAATCAGAATCTTTTGCCGTGTTCATTATTTCATCATTGAGTTCAAGAGCTCTGACCAAATCCAATTCGGCAGAGACATAATGGCCCATCAACATACGCGTTCTTCCCCTTCGAAAGTTTGCTTTTACAGAACACTTTCCTGCTTCCATTTCCATTGCATAGTTGCAAAACTTTTCAGCTTTGGAAAGCATGCCCAGCTTTAGGGCGCAAAGTGCAAGATTGAGGAGGACGGGGAGTTTGATTTCTTCTTCTATTTGTTCAGTTGGGACAATGGAATTGCTTTCATCTTCTTCTGCATTGCCATCATCATCTTTGGAACTTTGATCCATCGCAACCAAACAGGTCAAATAAACATCCATAGCGTCCTTGAATTCCCCTGCGGCGAAGAGTTTGTTACCTTCCATCCGTTGATGCTTCGCCCACTGCAATTTTTGTTGTGGAGGTAGCATTGCCACCATCTCCGCAGCTTGCTTCATTTTCGTTTGAAAGTCAGCCGCAGCCACTTCAGCTTCACTTGCAGGACGATGGGAGCCATCTGGAAGTTTTCGCTGCAGTTCGAAACCTCCTGTGTCTGAAGATAATGCACTTTCGTTTTCTTTGATGGCGGCATTCATTCGCTTCATAATATCAGAGGTTGTGAAGAACATCTTCTTCGTCTCTGAGGAGGCATTGCTAGATGAGGAAGATGATGTCCTCTCTTCCATCATGACCAAACAAGAAAAATATAAAGGCACCGTCGAACTAATAGGGAGGTAAGTATGCGATATCGCGGCCAACAACAACACAGCAAGCAACTCACTACTTAGATACACTGCAACAGCAAAAAAATTTACGAATTGAAGGAGGGGCGGACATTAGGAAAATTTTGTACCCCACCTTAGAGAACTGTCATAGCCTCTCCAGACCCTCGCGACCTCGATTTATCCCTCCTCAAACAATCTAATGCTGGAACTTGTACCCTCGTGACCTCGCTAATTTCAGAAAATACCCCTCGAAAAAGGTGCTTTTCATGACATTTTAGGAACAATTTGGCTGCTAGTTCTTAATAAGAACCATCACAGTACCGTAGTGTCTACCCAGGTCCTCCAAATGGCCAACTATACAGGTGTTATACCCGAAAAGAAAAC
>Ga0209652_1001215_pt1 | contig 21197 bp, 16 predicted proteins | sample SaaInl74LU_5_DNA_FD_184641 | JGI IMG/M metagenome (GOLD analysis project Ga0209652, IMG submission 184641) | Marine microbial communities from expanding oxygen minimum zones in the Saanich Inlet - ESP_74LU_5_DNA (SPAdes) (version 2) | ecosystem: Environmental > Aquatic > Marine > Intertidal zone... | reverse complement strand
AGTATATTTTGGTTATTAGTATGTGTGATGTGGCTATAAAATTGCTATTTTTCTATCCAATAGGCGACACATTTGTGTCGGTTGTCGGGCTGACTAGCATGGAAAAATATCATAATATTATTTTAGATGATGATTCCACTCCATCACCTCCATGAGCAATATAAACGCTCATCCAAGTTGAGCGATGACGTTCATCTCTTTTGGACGCTCACTTCCTCTTCTGATGTGCTGTCATCGTCAGAGCAGGCTCTCGGAGACAGCAGTGATAATGTTGATGAGATTCAATTTGCGATTGCCTACAATCTGCCTAATCTTGCACTACACAATAACAATAAAGACGACGGGCACTACTTGTATCAATCACACAATAACAATACCGGCGATACATCTGTAGGTGAAGAAGATGCAACTGACTACAACAATAATAACAATTACTGGCTAGCATTCGGAATCTCACCACAGGGAGGGATGATTGGTGCTGACTTTATGATCTATTTGCCTCGTCGACATCATACTCAGCAGCAGCAGCGTCATGAACAACCACTGCTACTTGATGCGCATGGAATGCAATACTCGTTTCCAATTGTAGATTCGTGCGGTCAAGATTGGACATTGCTGAATTCTTCCATCATAAAGAATGAAGAATGCAACCAATGTGATGGATGCAATCAAACTACCAACAACAACAACATTGAATGCAACAATGATGCAACATCATGGCACATCCTACAAGTGAAACGAGCACTATCCTCAAATGATGTCAATGAAGATGTACCATTCCTCAATGATTCATCAGCACTAATGACCAATCCAACTTTTGTATTGGCGGCATGGGGTGAATTAAAGAATGGGAATGAGAGGGAGAGTGATGGTAGAAGACGACGACAAATAAGGCATGATAGGAGTTTGGTAGAAGCAACAAGTGCAATAATTGGTGAAGAAGATGTCAGTAACATGGATTTGACATCAATGTTGTTACCACATGGTCCTTTGCAACGTGTTTCCACCACTGTGCGCTTTTTCGACAAATCACTTCCAGAGAATGATGATAACGATGATGATTCAGCAACAACAACATCACAAGCATTCCACAAAATGCCCTACATCGACTTGATACCAAAAGAACCATTCCATATCCCAAATGTTGAAACTACCTACAAGAACTTTTGCTTCACAATCAGCGAATATCCTCAACTCATTCAACTTCTCAATACTCAACAAGATGATAAGACTGTACACATTATCGGATTTCAAAACATCATTCAGACTAACTCGCCAGTACATCATATGGATTTGCATGGGACTATGAATTCAATACTGAGTTCAGATACGAGGTTGTGTCGAGTTTATATGGACTTGATTCATCCTTGGGAGGCTGGTTCACCGAGAGAGTTTGTGCTGCCGATGGAAGCGGGTATTCCAATGGGATATGATAACGACAATGTTGATAGTGCCAATCGCATTAATAGTGGTGGTGGATACAAGGCGTTTAGACTGGAAGTTCACTATCACAATCCCCACAGAAGAGATGGCATGTTAGATCAAAGTGGAGTTCGGATATACTATTCAGTGGAAAAGCGTAAGAATGTTGCCGGTTTGATGCTGTTGGGTGATTACATGTTGAAACTGCGTGGATCGTATACAGTAGGAGGGATTAGTACTGACAAGGATGCCGTCAATTCTACTGCTATCGCGTCAAGTGGTAGCAAAGAAGTTGGCGGTGGGATGAAGCATTCCTTTTACTGCCCATCCTCCTGCTTCTCTGAGGAACGATTGGGACGGAACAAGAATGTCACTGTCTTTCGTGAGGTACTACACATGCACAAATCTGGTGAGAGGATGACCAACATACATCTGGATTCCAATGGAACTATCCTTCGTGCATCGGAGGCAAATTACTTTGACTTTTCGATGGGTGCAGGTTATGGATCGAGAGTGCATTTGCCTTATCAAATCAATGAGGGCGATTCGTTTGTGACTACATGCTACTTTGCAGAACGAGGTGTGACTTGGGGATCATCAAGTGGGGACGAAATGTGCCAAACGTTCATGTGGTATTATCCTCAAGAAGATTTCTCGTTAACATGTGGTTATGAAGACGCATTGGTACGGAGATCAAATGATACTTTGAATCCATTGGGCTGCGAGGTCAGTTATGATAGGAAACAAGTGCCATTCGATATGGAAAGATTACAGCCTACTGAACAGTGCCAAGCTGCAGAGACGTCGAGGAGGCCGGTTAATGCATTTGATTCTACGGTTGACACGCGGCAAGAATGGCCATCACTATCACAACTAGTTGACAGATGGAAACAGAGCCGAATGTCTGTTGAGCCCAGCATAAACTCAACAAAGCCAAGCTCGGCTGCCAACGCAGAATCAACTCAATCAACATTGCAAGAAGACTGCCATCTCTGCCCAAATGGACAAAGGCCAACTCATCCCGATACTGTAATTGATGGGTTTAGCTGGACTTGCGACGAGCTTGATGCAGCAATCCCAGTATTATACACCGAACCTGAGCTGCTATTCTTCTCGTCATTTGATGTTCCACTGTGTGAAGATTACAACTCAGCGTTTGGAAATATGTGTTGCTCTGAGGATGAAGAGGGTAATAAATTGGTACTACAACCCGGGTTTTCGTTGGCAGTACTGGTGTTGGCTTCTCTTCTAACTTTGGTAATGATACTAATCAAGAGGCGTCGTACCAAGTCGGAGGGGTCATCAGTGCTGGAGATTACATCGTCGCCGTTTGCTTGACGGAGTGCATTGATTTGGCTGCGGCTACAAAAACTACCATATGAACAGCAAAGCGCCACGACACAAGATATATAATGGAAGTTTAGGAACTCTCAATTGATACCAGTCGATAGACTTCTCTGAGAGACCAAAGTGCAATCTGTAAAAACTGATGCTCTAAAACGCGATAACAACACTGGGTGCATCAGCGATGTACTGGAAACGCTCTGTCATGGCCCTCCTCGTTCTGGGCTTCTTTGACTGTGACAAGTACAGCAATCGGTACACTTCTATCTACACCAACGTTCTGAGAAGACGAAGAAGAATGATGTAAGAGCCTTTGATTCTGCAACTCAATCTACAACGTAGGAATTAGTAACAATCTCAGGGGAACAAGAGTTGTGCAATTTCGACTCCCACGTCTTTCTTGTCAGCTTCAATACTCGCTTTCTTTCGCTTGACATGATCGAAAACATAAAGAACTTCATTATTCTGAAGCAGACCATGTCGTTTGATAGTGAGCAAACCTCCTTCGGTGATCTATACCCCCTCTCCCCAAGCACTGGAGCTGGAGGACACTTTGACTTTGACATGCATCCATATGCACCACCACCTGCTTCCGAAAGCATGAATGAAATGCACCTCGCCGATGAGAATAACGCTGAAGTAGTGAGTGCAGACCAGGTGGCAATCATCTTCAGCTTCCTCCCTCCAAAAGATATCATGCGTGCTCGAGTGTGCACAACATGGAGAGCTGCCGCGAAGAAGACTCTTGTTCCTATGACTGGATTTTCGATTTATGGCTTGAAATCTTTCAACGCCATGAGAGTAATGGCGAGTGCGCTACCAAACTTACAGCAGCAATCGATCTCTAATATTAATGGTCGACATAAATATATCGACGGCGAGGATCCAGACGAAAGGAGGGCTCGAGATACTGCGAACTATACCACCCATGATATCAACATCATATCCAACTTCCTGAAGTTGCGCAACCTGGAAATTAGGGGTGCGCATTTGAGTGGAAGATACCCTGTACTCTTCACATTCCCACAACTTAGAAAATTGAGCATCAAGAAGTGTCTCTATCTTAAATTTGATCTGGAGATGCTTGTGGGGACACCACTTCTAAAAGAGCTGCGGCTTATTGATAATCTACACTTGACTGGCAATCTCGAGAGTTCGAGAGCGCTCAGAGACACTCTTGAAAAATTGGTCATTAGGTTTTCTCGCAATATTAAGGGCAACTTCATGGACCTGGCCGACTTTCCTCGTCTGAAATACTTGGATCTGGTAAATACTTCTGTAACAGGTGATATTCGTCAGATCCGTGGACACGATTTCCCAGCTCTGGAAAACCTTTCTCTCCCAGAGACCGTGCGTGGTGGTGCATGTTACAAGTTCCAGCACATTTCTGACGTGCCTAGTTTCATGCACGCAATTTATATCCTCGTGCAACGCACCCCAAAGGTACTCATCAAAATAGATGCTTTCAATTGGAGTCTCTCGGAAGCCTCTCCTAATTGGTATGATTGGGACGAATGGTATGATTGGGAAAGTGAAACCATGGGAATTCCTCCACCTCCATTTTACCTGCGATTAGTTCGAGCAGGATCACGTCGTGGGTGGAGCTGGTGTACTTATGGTGACGAAGATGAACGCTATTCATGCGAGATCAACTGGCTAAATCCAGAGCCAAGTAGTGACAGCAGTGGCTATCAAACTTACATTGAGGAATTACAGCGTGTTCAACGAAATGTTAACTTCTACAGGGGATATTACGAGATTCCCACAGAGGATGAGTACCATCGATTGTGCGAAGAATTGCCTTTGCCTTGAGGGCACCAGCCTACCGAGCAGCAGCAGCAAGTATTAATTATTCCATTAGAGACTCTTGCTATAAAAAATCGAGCGAACAATCTACTTGCATTTATGGATGCCAATAAATTTATAAATTCCCAGTTGTTCCACACAAGGCGATGAATTGTTTCTCTGCACTTGAAGAACTCTTATCACTTCTTCCTGACACGTGTCCACCCGTTCACATGATGTGTTGCATTATTCCTACACTATTATTGTCATAGAGAAGCCCCATCCGCTTTGAAACGGTGTACCATCCAGGAACAAACTTCTGCGACTAATCAAAGTCTATCAAAGCGCAACTTCAGCTTTCTTCAACATTGTATTCTAAGCACAACCGCCTGTATTCTTCCTCTGTAGGTAGCTGGTGACGACCTTTGTAAAAGTTGATAGAACTTTCGATGTCTTGTATTCCGGAAATATAATTTTCATAGTCACTGCTTTCTCTTCCAGGCTCTGAGTCTAGCCAATTTACCTCACATGAATAAACTACTGTTCCTGTCCTATCACACCAACACCATCTCCAGCCAAAGCGTGAACCCGCAGTGACGAATTTTATCATGAACGGAGGTCTAGGAAATCTCAAATCATCTTCCCCTTCGTACCAATCAGGAGACTCATCCGAGAGACTCCAATAGTACACGTTGCCATCTTTTGTAAAAGGTGATATTTTGCGTTCTTTTAGGCGTTGATACGCATCAATAACACTGGGTACATCAGAAACGTGCTGGAATTCATGACCCATACCACCAACAACTTCGGACGGACAGTATAACTGCTCTAGATTTGGAAAATCATGATCACCAACATCTCTCACATCTCCTGTCACAGCAGTAAAGCACAAATCCAACCTCCTCAGACGCGGGAAGTCAGCTAAATCCATTAATCGACCCTCAACACGCTCACAACTTCCAATCACCACTGTTTCAAGCTTTTCTTTGAGGACTCTCAAACTATTGATATTGCCAGCCAATGCATAATCATCGCAACAACATAATTCTTTGAGAGAGGACAACCCTCCCAATATCTCGAGGTTCACCTTAAGATCACCACATGAATCAATGGTCAGTTGTTCGAGTAGTTGAAAATTATTGAACAGAGCAGGATATCTTCCATTCAAACCCGTACAGGAAAGACGCAGGCTGCGCAGCTTTCTAAAATTGGATATGATTTCTATGTCGTATGAAGCATCCTCTTCATCTGAACTATCTTCATGTCTAACCCAAGTATATGGATCCTCCCCATCGTTATATTTATTCTCCGATCCGGGACGACTCAGCGTCAGTTTTTGCAAATTGGGCAACGCAGTCGCCATCGCAGCCATTGCGTTGTATTTATCGACGCTATTAACGTAGAAATTGATGATTGGAACAATCGTTTTCTTTGCGGCCTCTCTCCATTTCTTGCAGCATCGAGCACGCATGATGTCCACCGGCCCAAGGCATCCCAAGATATGTTCAATAACATCGGCACTCAGATAATCGAGATGTGTGTCGGTCGCGGAACTGCCGCCACCTCTAATGACGGCATCGCTTCCCCCCTCCATCATCCTTTGCTTCTTTGATTGAGGCATTGCAGTAGTCGGTATAATAGCATCAGTTCTTGAAAGATCGACTTTGTGCTAAGTGCTTAGCTGAGCTTTTGTGAGGCTTTTGTTAGTGCTTTGCTCTGATTTCGATTAGGCTGTTTAGCTACGCACGTTCTTCGTCTCTTCTCCACAAAATCAACTTCATTTCATGACTCCTTCCTCTCTACAATCAGCTTCCATACTCGCTTTCTCTGGCTTGGCATGATCGACGACACACACTTCATTTTTCACAGTAGTGCATGATCATGTCTATTGATAATGAGCAAGCCTTCAGCGGTGATCTATCTCCGCTTGCACAAAGTACTTAGCTGGAGCTGGAGCTGGCGGACACTTTGGCATGCATCCATCTGCACCGCCTTCCCCCAAGAGCATGAATGAAATGCACCTCACCAATGAGACTACCGCTGAAGAAGTGAGCATAGATGAGGTGGCAATCATCTTCAGCTTCCTCCTCCCAAAAGATATCATGCGTGCTCGAGTATGCACAACATGGAGAGAAGCCGCGAAGAAGACTCTCGTTCCTCCCACTGCATTAAAGGTAGACAGCCTGAAATCATACAACGCCATGAGAGTAATGTCTTCTGCGCTACCACACTTGCAGCAGCTATCGATCTCTAAAATTCATGGTCCGCATAAATACAGCGACGGCGAGGATCCAGACGAAAGGAGGGCTCGATATACTGCCAACTATAACACCCATGACATCAACATCATATCCAACTTCCTGAAGTTGTGCAGCCTGGAAATTAGGGGTGCGCATTTGAGTGGAAGATACCCTGTACTCTCCACATTCCCTCTACTTACAAAATTGAGCATCTCGGATTGCATCTATCTTAAATTTGATCTGGATATGTTTGTGGGGTTACCACTTCTAAAAGAGCTGCGGCTGATTGATAATCCACGCTTGACTGGCAATCTCGGGAGTTTGAGAGTGCTCAAAGACACTCTTGAAAAGGTGGTCATTAGCGATTCTCGCAATATTGAGGGCAACTTCATGGACCTAGCGAACTTTCCACGTCTGAAGGAGTTAGATCTGCGTAGGACTGCCTTTTTAACAGGAGATATTCGACACATCCGTGGACATGATTTCCCTGCTCTAGAGAGCCTCGTTCTCCCAGAGACCGTCCGTGGTGGTGTATGCTACAAGTTCCAGCACATTTCTGACGTGCCTAGTTTCATGCACGCAATCCATTCTCTCTTGCAACGCTCTCCACCGCTATTCAAAGAAGGGGTGCTATCCAGATCCAGCGCCCCATTTTGGAGGCTTTCGGAAGCCTCTCCTGATTGGTATGATTGGAACGAGCGGTATGATTGGGACGGTGAAACCCCAATACCTCCGTTTGACTTGCGAATCGTTCAAGCGGGATCGCGACGTGGGTGGAGTTGGTGTTCTTACGGTCCCGAAAATGAATGCCATTCATGCGAGATCAATTGGCTTGATCTAGAACCAAGCAGTGAAAGCAATGACTATGAAACTTACATCGAGGGATTGCAGCGTGTTCAGCGAAATGTTAACTTCTACAGAGGATATTACGAGATTCCCGCTGAGGATGAGTACCTCCGACTACGCGAAGAATGGCTTTGAAGTTTTAAGCTATCCACCGAGCAGCACGTAGTATTGCCGTAGCTACAACAGATAAAGAGACTATCATTTATGGATCTGATAATGCTACACCACAATTTTTCTCTTGTTCCTCTATTGTTCCAAAAAACGTCATTCACAAAAACGTTGGTGGGACGAATGATCCAGAGCGGAAACCGCTGTTGCCCTCACCTTGGACTTGGACTTGGAAAGAGCAACGCAGCAGAATATGCATCAATGACTTTTCGGGCAGCTCAAACATGCAACAACAAAAGCAATCTTACCAAACAACGGGTGAAAGTTATCGCAGCACTTTCATCCTGCCGTAGGACAGGAACTCGTTGTCTCGGATTTAAGGACTATCTCGACGAATCATTTGTGAAGAAAGCCGGGCTCTTGGAGACCGGACAGTATACAGCTGCTGACATGTTCAAGGAGAGGTAGATGGAAAGAATGTTCAGTTGGAGTCTCTCGCAACAATCTCCTGATTGGTATGATAGAAGAAGAGGGAGCCCTCAACCCCCATTTTCCTTGGAAATTATTCAAGCGGGATCACGTCTTGGATGGAGTTGGTGTGTGCGTACGTCCCGTGCTCAAGAGGCACGCAGTTTGTGCCAGATCAATTGGCTTGATCCAGAGCCAAGCAGCGATAACAGTGACTACGCAGCTTACATTGCGGAGTTAGAGCATATTGAACGGCGCATAGGCTTCTACAGAGGATACCACGAACCGCCCACTGAAGAGGAGTATCGTCGTCTATGCGGAGTACCAGCACGTATACCAGAGATGCTCTTGATTTGAAATCGGGTGAACGAGCGTACACTTAAGATTTACAGATGCTGATAATAACTGATAACGCTATAATTTTCCACTTGTTTCATCTGTGCTCTGAGATCCCACTGAGGATGAGTACATTCGACTATGCGAAGAATAATGGCCGTTCAGTCAGCAGCCGCCCACCGAGCAGCACGTATTAATGCACTGAGAGACTCTTGTTTGAAATCGGGCGAGCATGCTCAAACTTGAATTTACTTGCTGAAAAAGCTATAATTTCCAAAAGCTTCGAGGTGTTTGCGGACATGAAATGAAAGTCTAACATCATATTAACAGTATCAACTATGAAGTTCAAATACGCTTGAGCTACGCCAAGATGAATAATTGGACTTGAATGTCATTCCTAAGTCATTTTATTATTTTCTCATCTATTACTCTGTCAATTGAAACAACATTGATTCTAATCCCCATGATTGTTCTCTCTCTCTCTGCCCCTAAAGAGGATACTGCTATTACGTTCACTTTTTGCTGCAATAATCTCTAGCTAGCTCTCTATGAAGAAATTACATAGCCGCCATCCTCCTCCTATTCTTTGGAACAGGACGCCTCTTTTCCTTCTCGGGCCAAAAGCTTGAACAGATACACAATATCATCAACAAGAATACGACAAACAATGCCGCTGCCCATGCCCAACTCGATGTGGTCCAGGTATCCGGATGATCGACAAATACTGCAATGAGAGGTTCAAAGAAGTTGGTCTTGATTGTATCCGTCAAACTTCCTGAATCGCGTAGGTACTTGCCATTCAAAGTAAACGTTTCAGAGCAGCTTGCCGATTTATCATTTTCATCAAAGCATTTGCACTTGGGACGAGCCACAGTGTCATTCGCACCTTCATGGTCGAATACACACTCACCACGACCAGCACAATTGACAGGACAGAACATGTCGGGACATGCCTGACTCAATCGAGGACAAGTGACAGTGGTTCCAAACGCACCACTAAGTGTACTCACTTCAATCTGTTGAAAGTCTTCTTCACAAGTATACCACGACCCATCGACATTGAGCTTCAAATTAAAGTCCTCATAGATGCATTGGGCACGGTAGCACCGTCCTTCACTACCAGTGGTTTCAAAGCACATGGAATTCTCTCCATACTCTTCACTGTAAATGACATCAATCGAGTCCATATTGCTAGCGATACGACAGTCCAATTCTGCAGCGTCAAGTCCGCTGTAAATACTGCCATAGACGGGACAAAAGTCCGCCTCTCGGGGTCCACCAATCTCCGCCTTGGAAAAGTATTGCAACGTTTCTGGAGGCATGTAATCGCCACCTCGAAGACTGTAATCAATCATGGTGCATGCCATCTTGTGCGAAAGGGCTGGACTGCATCCACGGCTGGATGCCTTGTTACAAAAGAATCCTTGAGAGTAGCTTGGTAACTCCCCATCACGTCCATCCCCACCACCAATCAAACACAGTCCCGATATAAAGTCACACCCCACACCAAGTCCCCACGGACTATTATTCGACTTGGTATAATTCGCCTTATACCACCCACTATCCTCCAACAACGCCAATGTCAACGGAGACAACACATTCGTCGTCGGAGAAATCACACCACTCAACGCTTCTGAATAAAACAATCGTTCATCCCAATGATCACCGGTACAACTCCCCTCTCCAGTCGGTTGATTCTCCAACTGCGCCCCATTCAACTCCTGACAATCAAATTGATTCCGTGCCACAGTTGCCACCTTTGGAGTGACAATACTCGCATACCGTTGTCCATTATTGGCAATAAAGAACTTCATCGTATTCGGATCTGGCAATATCAACGTCTGTTCCTTCCCATTGACACAAATGACATCCCTCTCCTGAAATGGACGGGGAGTACGAACATCTCCCGTATCAGGATCCCAAAAGAATCGATAGGAATTACTCGACATTCCCAACACATGTGCCGCTTCATGTATCGCCACGTCGACATTATCATCAATGACACTTTCACTTGCCGATCCATATTCATCCAGTTCAATCTGATCCAAGCAAAAGTTGATAGCACCAGCGGTAGGACGATCAAATTGATCAAAGTTACAAGCCACCGCCACCGCCAGTGTACTCGGTCCACAAAATCTCGTCGATGGAGCACCACTCACATACAAAATCAAATCAGCATTGGGAACACCATTCGAAATGTGATCATTGGGCACCTTTGAAAATTCCGAATCACCACAGTAAATTCTCCCTTGGAGTTCCGAGGTGCTTACGAATAGATTTTCTTGGACTGGTACTACGGATAAGGCGGCGGACCAAAAGTCTCGCATGCGTGGTAGGATGACTGTCTTGACAAAGTTGATTTTGGGTGCGTTGAATGTGGAGGCTTGTTCGTCTAGGGCGGTGGTGTCGAATTGGATACGGATTGGTTGGAATGGATCTTCTTCTTCCTTTTCTTTTTCATCAGTGTTTGTTGTTGCTGGTGGGGGTAATTCGGTTGGGGTAGTGTCCGTGTTGGTGTTGGTAGACGCAGTGTTGTCTACAGCATCACCCCCTTCCTCAATTGCTTCTTGCAAACCTCTCTCATCCTCCACTGTGCTCCCCTCACCATTATTAATCACTACACCCCCCTCATTGACATTACTCGCTCCATCATTATTCAACCTCCCCTCCCTCTGTCCATTCAACAGTCTCATCCTTTCAAACGGATGCCTCCCCCCATAATTGACCAAATGATCAATCTCCCTAAATCCAGTTTGATAATAACTCATTGTATTTTCCAACTGTTCCATTCGACGTCGGATGGGTGCTCCGGTGCGATATATTCTGTGGACGGGGTGTCCATGTGGTCTCTGCTTTGAGTATAACTGTTGTTGGTTGTTATTGGAGTGCTCTTGGTTGGAGAGTGAATTGCGAAGACTACTGCTCAACGGAGGGGAAGCAACAGAGTTGAATTCATTTTGAAAGAGGAGCCCCTCCTCGGCTGATATTGGGCATGGGAGAAGTAATAGTAAGAGGGAGGCCGTGGCTGCTGCGGTGAGGAGAATGAACGAGTTCATTTTGGTGGTTGTTGGTCTTGAGTTGCGTTGATTTTTGTGGCTAGTGCGATGATGATGATTAGCTATGAGTCTATTCGATCGAGTTGATGCCGTCATTGACTCTTCTGCAGTGAATTGTTGATGTTGCTTTAATGCCATCATTCTTCTTCTTTTGGACGGCGAGGAGGAACAGTTGCCGGGATTCATTGATGGAGCGGTTGTGGCGAATCTCAATTCAATCATTGTGTCCGTTAAATTTTTTTGCTCTGAGCGCCAATCTCAAGCTTTGTTTTAAATCGATTGTTGTCAATCAAAAGAAACCAATCAAGACCAGGTGCTCAACAACGACAATGAATGCTGTTGAGTGATTGCTGTTGAACCGATCAATGCGCAGGCACTGCCAACGACTTTTTACACGATGCGATGGGATGGCAGTTGCTTGTTGAGCGAGCGAGAGTAGCCTTCAGTTTTCCGGTGAAAAACAGCTCGTGCCAAAAATCGAGCGAGTGATGCGTGATGGAAATAAGACTGGTATGTACATAAATACAGTACTGTTACGTAAACAAAAGGAGGCTGACCCAACGCGTCTCAAGTTATATCCAGTAGATAATGCAAGGGACGGAGAATTGGAGATCAGGATGACTGCTTTTATAACGTTAGAATGTGTGTAATAACCGACGCGCATTCATCTCAGCTGAGCCTCAGCTCAGTGTTTTCATCACTTTTATTTGTTGTCAAGATTAGAATTTCCCCTATTCTTCGCATAGACGACGGTACTGCTGCTCATTGGGAGGCTCGTGATATCCTCGGTAGACATCTATGAGCTGTTCAAAACGCTGCAACTCCTCAATATAAGTTTCGTAATCACTGCTTTTACTGCTTGGCTCTGGATCTAGCCAGTTGATCTCGCAAGAATGGCGTTCATCATCGCTGCACCAACTCCACCCACGTCGCGACCCCGCTTGTACGATTTTTAAGTTAAATGGGGGAAACGGAGAGTATTTGTCCCAAGCGCCAATCTCCCCATCATACCAATCAGGAGATCTTTCCGATAGACTCCAACAAAAAGCATTCGAAAGCGAGCGATTTTCGAATAGTGTTGGATTGCGTTGCAAGAGGAGGTGGATTGTATGCATGAAACTAGGCACGTCAGAAATGCTCTGAAACTCATAACATTGACCACCATGGACGGTACGTGGGAGAGCGAGGCTCTTTAGGGCTGGAAAGTCTTGCACACCGATGTCTCGAATGTCTCCTGTCACTTTTGTGGATCGCAAATCCAACTCCTTCAGACGTGGAAAGTCGGCTAGATCCATGAAGTTGCCAAATATCTTGAAACAACCATGAATGCAAACCTTTTCGAGACTATCCTTGACTGCTCTCAAACTACTGAGACTGCCAGTTAGACGAGAATTCCAATCGCAATCCAACTCTTTAAGTGAAGTCAGTCCCTGCACCATCTCCAAATCCCATTTTAGATATTTGCAATCCTTGAATATCAATTTTTCAAGCAGTGGAAAGCTAAAGAGGACAGGGTAGCTACCATTCAAAGGAGCTTTGACAATATGCAGCACGCGCAACTTTGTAAAGTTGGATATGATATTGATATCGTGCGCACTATCATCAGCAGTACGCCGAGCCTGCACTTCATCTGGATCTTCCCCATTGCTGTATTTGTGCCGCAAGGTATTGATATAACAGATAGAAATCTGCTGCAGGTGTGGTAGCGCTGTAGACATCACTCTCATGGCGTTGTAAGATCTCACGCTATCAACTCTGAATGCACACAGAGGAACAAGGGTCTTCTTCGCGGCATCTCTCCATGTCTTGCATACTCGAGCACGCATGATATCTTTACGGTGGAGGAAGCTGAATATGATTGCAACCTCGTCTGCGCTCAATTCTTCAGCGGCAGCGGCTTTATCGGCGAGGTGCATTTCATTCATGCTCTCGGGAGAAGGTGGTGCAGATGAACTTGGTGAGTGGAGTGATTGGTCGTCACCGAATGCGGCAGGAATATCAATAGACGACATGTTTTGATGATTGTTGCTGCGTCTTTATGAAAGAAGTTGATTGCTTTGCTTGTTCGATCATGTCAGCTGAGAAAGCATTTCGATAGAAAGTAGCTGAATTATTCACTCCCAAAGCAGTCCTGAGGAAGACGTGCGTACCATACATATGTCTTTTCTGTATGCTGAGCGTTCTGGACTGGGTCCCGAGCGTGAACAAAATTTTAGCCCCTGCCTCAACCATCATCAACTGGCACAACATCGTCACCACATCACATCACATCACTGCGCAGCTCTGATGTATTGACTTGGTTGTCACCAAACAGTGTAACATAACAGAAAGATGTCGATGGAGAATCGAATCATTCCTCCGACGAACGGGTGGAGTTCAATTGGCGGTGCAAACAACCCACCCCCGAGCATTCGATGGGTAAAGGATGATTATGACGAGGAGCTGATTGTGGAGGGAGCAGGCGTTTGTGAGATCAACGGAACATACAAGCGATGTGGACAGAATGAAGATGTTATTTCAAAATACGTAAAGCAGGTCGAGTACCTCGGGCGAAACGTAGAGGCGATGATTCATTGTTTGAACGGACAACAATGGTACATTTCTATGATGTCACCAGCATCCTCATCGATGAACACCACCAATGTAATTGACTTTTATGCGGCAGAAGACACATCAACATGTGAAGATTCAGCAGCTGCAGCAACCGCCGATGAACTAAGCAGGTTGACAATATCTTCTCCGACCAATGAAGAGATTAAAATCATAAATCTACCAGAATGGGCAATTAGAGAAATTATTGATTACATACCCAAAACATCGCGTGCCTTACTGGCGTTAGCGTTGACAACTGATTCAGCATCTTGGAGGGATATTCACTGGAACAAGTCGGCACCGAAATCTATTTTGACATGGTTCAAAAAGGGACCTACGAGTAGAAAGAAGTCGATGAGACCATCTGCTATAACGAAGGCAATTCTTTCACCAAAGAATGCAGAAGAAGCAGACTTGTGGGAGGAAGTCAATTTTGAAGACAATGAAAAGATCCTCTGTACCCATTTGACAGATGATGATATTGCGGGAATGTTGGCATGTATCAATTCAGTACAAAAACTCAAGAGGCTGTATCTCCCCTATTGCACCAATATCACCGGCATAGCACTAGAGCCATTGCGTGGATCCGCTGTTCTTGAGCGATTAGATTTGAGTCTACGCCGAAATCGTGGATATGATTTTATTTCTCGGATTCAACGTCAAGAGCTGTCAAAGATTCAAGTTCTTCCTATTCTGTACAGTATCATCGGCAGACAAAATCATGCATTGAAGCACATACAGTTTCCTTACAGGTGGAGTCCAGATTGCGAAGAAGACAGTGGATATTTCGAGCGATTCTTGCAGCAATATAATGAATCAGACCATCAACAAAACATTTTGTGCCGCAATTGTAACGTCGACTGCATCAATTCTTTATCTCTCTTTCGCGACGATAAGAAGAATCGTGTTGGAATACAAAACTACACTTGCTATGATTGCTTGAATCATTATTGCTACAATTGTAAGGATGACAGGGATGATGGATTCTTCTATTTATCATTTTGCGAGGTGTGTGACAAATGGCGTTGCAGAGATTGCCAGGTGATGCAGCCATGCAGTAACTGCATTAATATCATCGACATCGACGTGGAGTTAAATGATTCTCATTTACGTAACGATGTAGGCTTCATTTGCAACGACTGCAACGACGACAGCTATACATGTAAATTTTGTGGAGATGCGTTCTGCCCGGAGTGTCAAGTCAGTTTAGTTTGGTGCACTATCTGTGATGGCCAAGGTTGCGACCCTTGTATGGATGTGTTGTACTGTGAGCACGAGGGTTGTGAAGAAAGTCAATGCTATTCATGTCGTGACAGTCAACGTGATGAAGATGGTGTTTCACTTTGCTATACTTGCGACAGCAGATTCTGCTTCAACCACAGGCTAGAGGATTGCAAGAAAGACTGGAGAAATAGTTGCAGTGGATGCTTGAAAATGATCGCACCCAAGCTAGCTCGTGGCTACGAAGCCAACCAAGCAGCTGTGGCTATGGTGGCTGTGGCACTCGATATTGTGCAACAGCAACAGCAGCAGCAGCAAGAAGAACAAGAGTCTGAATCAACCACGTGATGGTATCACGCTTCGTGGTCGAGTATATGAAGAAGATAGTGGGTTGTATGCATCAAGGATGAGCATTTTGATCAAACTTCTCTCCCTCCTGGAGTGATTCATTCTTCGTGCACTCCCGCAAACCAATTGCGATTGTGATCCACCTCCTTTGGGTATCAGATTAGCAAGTGCGACATATTAAGTTAGTTGACACAAAACAGCGCAGCAGGATCATGTCAATGGATAATCGAAGCATTCCTCCGACGAACGGTTGGAGTTCTATTGGCGGTGCAAACAACCCACCCCCGAGCCCGAGCATTCGATGCGTAAAGGATGATTATGACGAGGAGGAGCTGATTGTGGAGGGAGCAGTCAAGTTACATCCAGTAGATAATGCAAGGGACGGAGAATTCGAGATCAGGATGCCTGCTTTTATGACGTTAAAATTTTTGTAACCGACGCCGACGCGCATTAATCAATCTCAGTGTTTCCATCAGTTTGTTGTCAAGATTAGAATTAGAATCTGCTGCATAGACGACGGTACTGCTACTGCTGCTCAGTGGGTGGTTCGTGATATTCTCTGTAGAAATCTATGTCCTGTTCAATACGCTGCAGATCCTCAATGTAAGCTTCGTAGTCACTATTTTCGTTGCTTGGCTCTGGATCCAGCCAATTGACCTCGCACGAAGGGCCGTCATTGCTGCGCCAACTCCACCCACGTCGCGATCCCAATCCCGCTTGTACGATTTGCAAGTCAAATGGGGGCAACGGGTAGTCGTCGCCCCAAGCGTCAACCTCCCATTCATACCAATCAGGAGATCCTTCAGAGACACTCCAACTGAAAGCTCCTGAGAGCGAGCTATTTACGAATAGTGTTGGAATGCGTTGCAAGAGGAGATGGATTGTATGCATGAAAATAGGCACATCAGAAATTCTCTGAAACTTATACTCCGTACCACCATGAACATGAACAGTATCTGGGAGAGCAAGGCTCTCTAGGGCTGAAAAATCATTTCTACCAATGTCTCGAATGTCTCCTGTTACTGTTACTGTTGTGGAGTTTAAATCCAACTTCTTCAGACGTGGGAAGTCCGCCAGATCCATGAAGTTGCCAAATATCTTGGGACAACCATCAATGCGCACCTTTTCGAGACTATTCTTGAGTGCTCCCAGACTGCTGAGATTGCCAGTCGGAAGAGAATTCCGATTCCAATTTAAATCCAATTCTTTCAGCGATGTCAGTCCCTGCAGCATCTCCAAATCACATTTTAGATATTGGCAACCCAAGATGGAAATTTTTTCAAGCAGTGGGAAGCTAAAGAGGACAGGGTAGGTACCATTCAAAGGAGCTTTGTACAAATGTAGCACGCGCAACTTTGTAAAGTTGGGTATGATATTGATATTGTGCGCACTATAGTCAGCGGTACGCCGAGCCTGCACTTCATCTGGATCTTCCCCATTGCTGTATTTGTGCCGCAAGGTATTGATATAACAGATTCAAATCTGCTGCAAGTGTGGTAGCGCTGTAGACATCACTCTCATGGCGTTGATCTATGACAAACCATCTCCAAATCCCATTTTAGTTAGATACTTATATATGGGTATGGGCAATCCGAGATGGACAATTTTTCAAGTAGTGGGAATGCGGAGAGGACAGGGTTCTGGGCGAGCGAGTTCCGTCCCTCTATACGAATTCTGATTGACGTGTTGTGACCATGACGAGGGGCCTCTTGGCCTCGTCGGCAAGGGTAAGTATGTACGAATTATGATCCTCTTCTCTTCTCCAAGACATCGCTCGGCAAAGGTTATCTTTCCGCTTTAGGGTTTTGTCCATGTTCTCCCACACAACTAACACGTCGGCGATCGTATATACCGTTTCCACGACTATCCTCTTGTCACATCTCTTAAGTAAATAACAGTACGATCTCTTTACTACCAGATTGATACATTGAACCATCTTTGTGAGTCACTAACGTCAACCTGTTCCGACGGAATTCCGATTCCGATCGATTGCGTGTTTCATGTTCTCATGACCTCTCACACGCACCACGCTCGCATGCAGAAAGAATCAGCAGGGGAGACTTTGTCCATCAAGTCAAAAGACGGTGGCAGTGGGTAACCAACCACCAAAACGACATAACTATATTATTCACTTGATGGAATAACATTGCCTCTACTTCAGCGCTGCCGTGAGTAAAGAAGAAGAAGACATCGCCGCCACACAACATAATAATAATAATGATGAGCAACGGCCTCCTCGATTCCTCCCACCGTCGACCAAGACGTCGCGCCAGCCTCATCGAAGAACTTGCCCTCCCTGTCACAACCTTACAACGCAATAGCAGCGGTGGTAGTCGGCCACTGTCGAATTACTCTCGTGAGTCATCACAGTCATCACAATCATGGGATCACAGTGATACTCAATTGAATAATAATAATTCACTCCCCGCATGCTTAAGTGACCCATCCGACCACCTCGATACTACTAATGCCACGGAGGATATTCGTGTCCATCGACCTAATTGGGTCAAATCAACTGCCCCCACCACCAATAACCACCACATGGAACAAGCCGCAATGAGTAACTCCGCACGAACACGACGCCCGGCCCGCCCTCAACTATTAAAAAGTGCATCGATGCGGTCATCCTTTACATTTGGCCGACGCAGCACTGCTCCGGAGGATATCAATGCTTTATTGGACGGAAGGAATAATGACCGGCAGAGGAAGAATGGTGGTGGTGGGTGGAATCATAGATTGAGTTTGGGGAATGGGGATCGGCCGGATATGAAGAAGGTGCTGGAGGATAATAGTGAGTCATTTTATGTTTGTTTGCTTTGCTTTGTTGTCATGTTGAATGCCTTTGTTGGAGTGGAGGGTCATTAGAGATGCAATCAACCTTCTATCTGTGCAACACTATGAATATATTCTCACCCTCTATTATCTTTGCTTCCCAACATACAACTCTAACCACAATCAAAATACACATGATACACAGCAACCGTCCTATCCGACTACCAAGCAGTATTCCAACAAATGAAACTCCAAAACCCCACCGTATCCCTCGGAGCACTCCAACAAAAGACAATGAAGCGCATGTCCGAATTAAAAGTGGAAAAGGAGGAGATGGAAAAGATGAATTTGCAGCGATTGCGTGAGTTGGAGGAGAGTAATAAGAATCAACAACATGGTGGTGGGAGGATGACCTTGTTGGGGTCATTGTTTCATCATCGGCCTAGAGCGGGGAGTGATTTGAGTGATAAGAATAGTACAAGTGGGTTGGGGAGTGATCGTAGTGATCGTGATAGCAACCATCACCACAACAACAACAACAACAACAATCATGGCATCATGCCCAAAGCACCCTACAACGTAGACGACTCCTTCCGATCCAACAACTCGGTCGATTCCTCTCATCATAATCGACCCAATGTTCTTAGTCGTGCGACTATACTCATCTCACGACGGGCTAGCAATCAGGATGCCACCACAACAGGGGACAGCAACAATTATCTTAGTGGAAGAAGGTCAACGATTGATACCAACCCACTATCAGAGGCGGATGGGTCAACTGACAATAACCACAATGGTAACGGAGTAGGAGTTGGTGGAGGGGGAGTACCATCCATACTAAAGACGTCACTAATAATGGGGGAAGATCAAACGGGGAACTTTGCTCCACGTAAAAGTGTGGGTGATTTTACAATGATGGCAGGATATCCAGATTCTGATGAGGAGGATGACGATGCCATGTTGGGGATGGATCGATCGAGAACGAGTGGATTATCGAAGGCGAGTGGATTGTTCATCAGTGGAGATGAGAGTGAGACGAATTTTGGAGAGAGTGATAATATTATTGGAATGAGAATGGGTATAGAAAGTGATTTGTACAATCGAGAAGAGGAGGACAATTTTGACAACAATCGAGACGAGGAGGTCAATTATGAAGAGTTGGAGATATTGGAGACACATCTGCAACAATTGGATACGTCGCACAGATCACAACCGCATTGTGGTGATTTGAGTCGTAATTCCTTTCATTCGGTCATTTCGGATAGCAATCAAACCACGGCTACGGAGGGATCGTATACGGATAGTGGATCATTGATTGTTGGGTTTGGGAAGCAGCGTGATGAGAAGGAGGATGAGTCGCGAGGATTTGCTGCTGATTTTTCAGCGTGGGATAATCGGTGACACAATGGAATGGAGCGAATAAATATAATTCATTTTGTGCATTCGTCAATCCTAATCGTTTGCTTCTCTGATGTGGATTGCGATACATCACTTTCCGCGCGATCATCTAGAGATGTATGTTGGAATGGCTGCAGATCCTTCCAACATCATCAATCTTCGAGTTCCGAAACAAGACGGCGGTATTCCTCTTCTGTAGGTGGCTGTTGAAATCCTCTATAAACTACCTGCCGTTCAATCTCTTCCAATTCTTCAATGTATTCGTCATAGTCACTATCACTACTATCTAAATCCGGCTCAGGGTCTAGCCAAATCGCTTCGCATGGATGATCGTCACGAGATTCCCATCGATAACCAACACGTGATCCAGCCGCAACTAAACGAACTTCAAATGGGATTCTGTCAGGGTCGAAAGCATCTTCTCCGTCGTATCCATCGTACCAATCTGGAGAATCCTCCGAGAGAATCCCGTACCAATGTTTCAACCATAGACACGGGCGTTGTTTCCTGAACGAATAGAGTGTATTCATAACATCTGGCACATCTGAAATGAGCTGAAACTCATAGCCCGTTCCACCGTAGACGCCCTTTGGGAGGGTTAGTACTTCCAGAGCTAAGAAATCACGTTCTCCAACATCCCGAATATCACCAGTTACAGAAGTTTCGCGCAGATCCAACTCATTCAAACGTGGAAAGTCGGCCAGATCCATAAAGTTGCCCTCAATATCAGGACAAAAGGAAATATCAATTGATTCCAATTGATATTTCAGCACTCGCACACTGTTGATGTTGCCAGTCAAGAATCGAATACTATGTAAGTGCAACTCTATGAGCAATGGCAGCCTCTCCAACACCTCTAGATCCAATTTGAGCCAGTGCAAACTGTTTAAACTCAAATACTGAAGTAGAGGAAAATCAAGTAGAAGCGGATATCTGCCATTCAAAGGAGCATTGCATATACCCAAGAGGCGCAGCCTTCTGAACCTGTATAATATTTCAATATCGTGCGTGATGTAGTTCGCATCATTTGCAGCAACCTGTTCATCTGGATCTTCTCCTTCGTTGAATTTGTGTTCCCAACCGAGATAGCCAAATTTAATTTGCTCTAAATTTGGTAGCGCAGTAGACATCGCAACCACGGTATGAAACGGAAGTAGATCATTGCAACGGTTCTCTTTGCGGAAGTAGGTCATTTTTTGTACAACGGTTCTCTTTGCAGCCTCTCTCATCTTTTTGTTCAGACGAGCCCGCATAATATCTT
>Ga0209652_1001214_pt1 | contig 21197 bp, 10 predicted proteins | sample SaaInl74LU_5_DNA_FD_184641 | JGI IMG/M metagenome (GOLD analysis project Ga0209652, IMG submission 184641) | Marine microbial communities from expanding oxygen minimum zones in the Saanich Inlet - ESP_74LU_5_DNA (SPAdes) (version 2) | ecosystem: Environmental > Aquatic > Marine > Intertidal zone... | reverse complement strand
ATGAAAATGTTGACAAGAAGAATGCCAGTGGAATTGATACTGTCGAAGAGGAAGAATTGGCAGTCAAGATGGCAGATGAAGACGATGCTTTCATTCCGGAAGAACAAGAAGAAGAAGTTGCAGTTGCAGCAAAGGAACAAGTTGAGAAGGGAATTGAGGAAGAAGAAGATTTGGGCAGTGCTCAAGAGGAGGAAGTCACAGGCACTGATGATGAAGTGGAGGATCAGTCTGTATGAGTTTATGGGTGATGGTTATTGTGCAGACTTGCTAGCTCCTCAACAATCTGATGTACTTCCTTTTGTCTATTTTGTGGAAGTGGAAGCAGGATCAAGTCCAAGTGCTTGTGCTTCAAAATGCACAGAGTGTGTGAGTGTGGATGGAGCAGTGTCTGATGGATCTTTTAGAGGATTCACCCTTGATTATGATTTTGGTGAGTGTTACTGCAATGTGGATGTTGGAGCAACGTACAACCCAGGTGAAGGATGCACTGATGGTGTCTATAGTGATGGTGGTATCTTTGCCGGTACGGGTGAGATTCTTGGAGTATATATTGATGGCATTAATGCTGTCTGCTACAAATCCAAACTCCAGGAGTAAAATTTGTCAATTGGTGGTGCTCTATGCTGCAAACTCTTGGTCTCTGAAGAAAATTTGTTTACAGCTCATTCGTGTGTAGTCAGATGATTTGGTCTCCTCTACCTACCCGCTTGTCAAACGTCTGGGTCTGGTGATCGGTGAGGATGAGGAGTCAAATCAGATAATATTTGTTTAGTTAAATCAACAACTCGGCGCACTGTTGAGTTAATGTATTTAAATCCAGTATTAATGGAATCGATCGTTATTTGATGACTGTGACTGCGATTCTTTATTGTTTACAGAATCACGCCCTGCACCTCTCGGCTCTCGCAGCTCTCGGCTCTCCCCAGAAAAGTACATATATACGTATACGTACAAGTCGATTTGATGTGTGCTGATGCCTACAATACAGCCTACTGCTATCTATTAAATGAGCATTCTAATGAACAATAGGACACCCTCTCGTCATCAACGCAACTGCATCAGTCCATGCCATCATGATATGTTGATCTTTTGGGCCGGCCAGATGAGTTTTCTTGAAGATGAAGAGGAGCTGCACATAGGCATAGGTAAATCGATCGTTATTTGATGACTGTGACTGTGACTGCGATTATTTATTGTTTACATATCAACGCCCTGCACCTCTCGGCTCTTGTGTTTGTGTCAGCTCTCGGTCCGAGAGGCTGTAATTTTTGTTGTAGTTGTAGTAGAATATTGATTAGTTCAAGCACGGAGTCGGAGTTCAAGTGCTCTGATGTTGCTGTTTTGCTGCTGTAGAAAGAAGTAGTAATTTCAATTAGTTTCAGTACTTATGTTATTTCTACAGAGTCTTGCTACGACGGCAATTCCTCAGTTCCTTCAAATCATACCCTCTCATCTTTCATCATCTTGCTTGCTAAGTCTAAGTATCTTTTCCGGCGTGAGAGCGAAAGGAAGAAAGTAAGTCGTGTGAAATCGCTTTTGTAGACACTTACTAATTCCGCCATTCAACCTCGCTAATCGAGTACCGCTCCAAAATCACCCATTTTGTGCTCGTGGTGGGAGCAAAAAGTGCACAAAGGGAGCAAAGCATATCTTCATCATGACCGTTGGTTGGCAACATAACACAACACTACCAAGAGAAGTTCGTGAAACGATGATGATTGTACAGGCTTATAGATATCTGCTTCTTCTCGTAGCAGCAGCGGTACTTACAGCTGGAAAGGGTGACGATTCACAACGACGTGGCGTCTACATTGCCGAGACTTCAACTGATCACGTCATGGGTTCGTTCGCAGGTAAAAATTACCAGAGTTGGCCGGCTAAAGATAAGAGCAGCAACAAGAACAAGATGAAGAAGCATTCAGGCAAAGGAACGATTATCTACGACAATGGCGACATGTTCGAAGGCAAATTTGAAAATAATGAGCCACATGGAGTAGGAAAGATGACGTATAAAGACGGACGGGTTTGTGAGGGGATTTGGAAGAACGGAAAGATTGAATATGAAGGAGAGTTGTTCAATGGAGAGCCCCATGGAAGAGGTAAAATGATATACTCGACCGGCTACGTGTATGAGGGAGATTGGAAAAATGGCTTGTGGCATGGTCAGGGAACGTTCAAGCGCTCTGATGATTATGTATACGAGGGAGAATGGAAAGATGGCCTGATGAATGGCAAAGGAACATACAGATGGAAAGATGGAAGTTCATACGAGGGAGAATGGAGTTTATCCCTGATGTTGCAATGTTTGCGTGACTCCTTAGGAATTCTTACGATGCATGTTTTGTAGTAGTAGAATATGAGTAAGTTTAGTTCACTTTGCTGTTCACGTGTCTGCCCTATTATTGATTACTACTTGAGATTGATGTATGATGCATGATGCAAATGCCTGCAAAACTTTAAGCAGCATCGAATGAATATGTAAGATGGTCGTTAGGGTTAGGAGGAACTAAGCCGATGATATTCTCTATAGGCGATGGTTTCGGCAATTAGATTGGTGTTTTCATTCCTTTAATCTATTTGCTTTGTGTAGATATTGATATCATTCGGTGAAGAGCGGTGCATTTAGAATTCATCTCATGATGCCTCTATTTTGTTCGTACACCGATCTTCTCAAGCTCAAGAGCATTCTCCTGCATGTAGATTCGCTTGAAATCATTCTGACTGTCTTACACTTTGACATACTACTTTAGATGCCTGTCTCTTGTTTCATACCATTGTCAATATACCGATCTTTTCAAGCGCAGAGCATTCTCCTACACATAGATTCATTGAAGGGCCATACCTCATTCTGTTCTTGAGACTTGAGAACACTTTATGGCAGCACAGCAAAGCTGAGACCAATCTCGTCTTGCTGCTGCTTTGTTAGAGTCATAGTTGCTGTCTTTAATGAGTATTGAAGACTTGAAATATGTGGTTTGCAATAAGAAGTTCACGGATCAACGGAGCATGCCGTTTTTCATTGGGTCAATGGCTCTTTCATTACTCATCCCGACATGAAGTACCAACTGACGGCGTTACAATAATGAGTTTGCTTTATCAGCTCCAACCATATCACTCTCATTCTATTCATCTTGCTCGCCTCCCTCCTCCATCTTTTCACGTGGGTGTTACTCTGCTGGGTACATTGGAAGACTGGTTGCGTAAGAAGTGATAATGTCAAGCAGCCAATCATTTCCCTCTCATTATTCTGCCGTCTTCATTCTTCATCTGTTCACGACGAGACGTTCTCCACGGTACAACAACTGGAGGAGCCAGCCGCCGCTGTTGGCTTGCTCCACCTCTTCCTCCATGTCATCCTAGCTAGTTGCCTCTCACTTGTTGCTCGACTGCTGCTTGCACACTCTTGATACTTCACTGCATGCATCCTCGAGTTGCCTGCGCGAAGAGGTCGGCATCAAGTTTTCATCACCCGTCGGAATTAGTACTCCTCTACGCATGGACAAGATCTACGTACGATGATCATAAATTCAAAATCCAAAAAAAACGGTCAAACCATGCCGCCCACGCCTAGTAGAGAGTAGTAGTATCCGCCTATCCTATCCGCCCTCTAACTCGACATCCGCATCTATTTAAGACCACCATCGCACGAATGCTCTTCCTGCCATCACACTGCGTCATCCGTGTGAGAAAATCTAGGTGAAGAATCATTATTTTGTGTACGCATCGCACCACAACATCCCCCACATACAAGATAGATCTCCTCGAGAAGTAAACAATCAATCAAACAGATCGAGAACAAGATGAGGAAGCATTCAGGCAAAGGAACGATCAACTACAATAAGGGGGATGTATATGAAGGTGAATTCGTGGACGCAGAGCCACATGGAGTAGGAAAGATGACGTATAAAGACGGCCGGGTTTGTGGGGGCATTTGAAAGGACGGAAAGATTGAATATGAAGGAGAGCTGGCCGATGGAGAGCCGCACGGAAGAGGCAAAAAGATATATCAGAACGGCAGCATGTATGAGGGAGAATGGAAAAATGGCTTGAGTCATGGTCAGGGAACTTTCAAATGGAATGATGGAGAAGTCTACGAGGGAGAATTCTGAGACGGCAAAAAGCACGGCAAGGGGACATATAAATGGAATGATGGTTATGTATACGAGGGAGAATACAAAGACGACGATAAGCACGGCAAGGGGATCCAAAAGTACCCTGATGGAAGTGTGCAATATGATGGAGAATACAAAGATGATATGGCAAATGGAACCGGAACTTTCAATTACGAAAATGGTAATGTCTACACTGGAGAGTGGCGTGCAAATGATATGCATGGCAAGGAATTAATGACCTATGCAAATCAAGATATCTACGATGGTGAATGGAAGGAGGATTGCAAAGATGGAAAAGGCACAATGAAGTACCACAATGGGGATGTGTATACTGGCGAGTTTAGCAAGGGCAAGATGCACGGAAAGGGCGTTTTTGAATATGCTGCAGGAGACATAATGAAATCTATCGGAGAGTGGAAAGAAGGAAAGAAGTGTGGCTTGTTTGAAGATATTGTCAGGTCTAGCAAGCAAGTCTACTATGATAATGATGAAGTCATATCGAACTCAAATGTGAAGCGTGAAGCACCATCGGATGAAGACACTGATACTGACGATGCGCCACCTCTATATAGATGTAGCAAGCGCCGCAATGTTAGCATGTCTCCTTCCTAGAGGAGCTTCGGTGCCTGCTGTGGCAGCTAGTAGAATATGAATTAGTATAGTTGATATTTCTGTGCAAATGGCTGTAAGAATGAAGCAGCTCAGCATCCAATGGATGTCTGGCATTAATACCATGCTTTATGTTGGTGAATAATTAGCACTAACAAAGTAGATAGGATGCACTTCGCTGTTGTGTGTAAATTCATCCCTATGCGCATCTGTTTGGTTTCATCCGCTACTGTAGATATATATTGATATCAATCTGACTTTCTCTTGAATTCAAGTGGTGGAGAACGTTTCTCTTTTGATATCTTTATTCATAACACCGATCTTCTCAAGAGCAGAGCATTCTCCTACACGTAGATTCATTGAAGGCCCATGCCTCATCCTATTCTTGAGAATCACTTTATGGCATCACAGCAAACCCGATGCCATGCCTCGTGCTACTGCTGCTTTCGTTGAGTCAAAGTTGCTGAGCATCGGAGCATGCTATGCCGTCCATCATCGGGTCAGGTGGCCTGCTCATACCAACACGAAGTACAAGCTAACGGTGTTACAATGACAAGTTTGCTTCATCATCTCCAATCATATCCCTCTCATTCTATTCATCTTGCTTGCCGCTTGCCTCCCTCCTCCATCTTTTCACGTTGGTAACAAGGGTAGATGATGGAAGACTGATTGCGTAAGAAGAAGTGATAATGTCAATCAGCCAATCATTTCCCTCTCATTATTCTATCGTCTTCGTCTTATTCACGACGAGATGTCCTTGCCAATGCTCCATCCTCGTCTGCGCTTTCGCTCGCTCGTTGCTCGAAAGAGGTCGGCATCAAGTTTTCATCCCTCAGTCGGAATTAGTACTTCTCTACGTACAATACCAATTATTGGCGAAAAAAGCTGTTGGCCGATTGTGCCTCCATCATTATTTTCATTGAATTGAGCTCTCGCTCGCTGACAATGATGGCATCGCAATAGTATATAGCAAGGCAACAAGCAAGCACGCACTGACGTATAGGATATAAATATAGTTTAGCATTATATAGCAAGCACAGCCAGCAGTCAAAGCTCTATAAAGAGTGCATTGACAAGCCGCTCCTCGATCAACGCTCGTTTAAAACTGCAACGAACAAAGAAAACGTCATTGAACAAACGAACAACAAAAATGGCACCATCCACCAACACCACTCGTCCACGAACCGGCTCCCTCTCTCTTCGTAACAACCCCACCCTCCACAATTACTACAGTGGTGGTGGAGGTCACCAGAATAGCAATCCACAACAGCAATACTATCAATCACTCACCCGTCAACAGCGCGGAATTGAAAAGAGTGGAATTGAAACTAGTTATCAGTCCATTACTAATGTTTTGAAGGGGGGGATTGCTTCGTTTGATTCTTCTTTGGACTCACGGAGTTCTAGAGGTGACTCTAGGAGTTCTAGGGGGATTTCGTTGAGTGGTTCAATGGAGAGTTCTAAAGGCAGTTCAAGAGGGAATTCCATGGGCAGTTATTCAACAAGAGGTGGTCATTCCGAAGGACAACGTTCCAATCAGCTGCATTATTCAGTACCACCTCATCATGACCAACAACAGGCTCGAAGCTCCATGGAAAAGACACCCATGACATCCAACCGTCATACAACTAACCACACCGCTACTACTACTAACGGAACTCGTGCATCCACCTCCTCTCAAACTACCTCCTCAACATACAACCACGGTGGTGGTGTGGAGAGCATGCCCTCCTACGAAGGAGGGGGAGTGCAAAGCATACCCTCTTATGCACCATCCACCCTGGAAAGTGTTCCATCCTTTGCTACATCCAATGGTGATGATGAGTCACGAAGACAGTCTTTGAGGGAGATCAAGGCTGCGTTGCGTGAGGAGAAGATTCGGAATACTTTGTCGTTTGCTGACAGTGACGTGAGGAATACCTTGTCGTTTGCTGACAGTGCTGTAAGTGAGGAAAATATCATGGAAGGTGGTGAGGAGAGTGTTGATGAGATGGAACGGTTGTTACAAGGTGGTATGGAAAGTGTTCCATCCTTTACGTCTTCTTCTACTAGAGAGGGTGGGGTGGGGAGTGTACCGTCGTTTGGTACAACAATGGAGGAGGGTGGTATGTCTTTGAGAGGTGGTAGTATGGAGAGTAGGAATACAAACAGCTCTTCTATGGGAAGGATGGAGGGTAGAAAAACGAGTGAAGGTGGTGTTGTTGGTCAGCTTTGCACAGTTCAAGAATCAACAACAACAGGAGGAGGTGTGGATGACCACAGAATGATGATGATGTTCAATCAACCCTCACGTGAATCACTTGATACCTTTCGTCACGAAGACACTTCTTCTTCTTCTTTCAACAACAACAATGCCTCCCGTAAATCGTCATCAGGATTGTACTCTGCCAACCTATCCAAAGAACGTGAATCACTCGATACATTTAAAAAAACATGCAAGAAGGGTGTGAGTAAAATGAGTCAAGCTTCTTTTGGAAAGATTCGTGACATTTTGGCTGGAGATGGACATCATCATCATGGTGGTGGACACGTCATGAACAACATTGCTACTACTGCTGCTCGTCGTACTAGCAACACTCATGCAGTAGGAGGATATCGTGAATCTGGTATAGGATTGGGAGGGATACTTCAATTTGGTCGTAGTAATAGTGATGATGAAGAAATGAGCTTCTTTGTAAGTGATGGTGATGGTAAAGTTCATAAGGAGAAGGTGACATTGGTGAATGAAGATGAAGCTGCGTTTGTTACCGAGGGTGGCGGTGGTGGTTTGAACTATGGTGGTCAACAGAAGAAGAAAATGTTGTTGTTGGAGCAGGCCAAGTTTCAACATGGTGAAACGATGAAGGTGACGAACGTTTCAAGAGGGGGTGAGGAGATGAAGAACAAGAAGCCAACTGTTTCGTTCCAGCAGCAGCAAAGGTCAGTCTTTCACATGAAAAAGGATGATCACAAAATGACCACTACTACTACAGCACCCCAATCTCCAATCCCACCTTCTGGAAACACTCCACCACTTGTCCGCTCTGTCAAAAAGGCCACCAAGGCTGTATCACACTCGATGAAACACGAGGTAGTCCCCGCAACCAAGGCAATGGCAGCACTGACAGTCAAATTGGTCGAACGGGGTGAGAAGAAAATGAAGGATGGTGTGGCACCCAAGTTACGTGCCGTGGCGTTGGATATTGATTCTAGGTTGAATCATCATTATCAGAGGCACAATGATGGTAATAACAACAACGGTGGAGGATTTGTAGGATTGCAACACATTGAAGGAAAGGGAGATTATGTCGTTGATCCCAACTATCAAGTTGTACGTACACCCCAACACATTGATCCTCAGACGGGACGACGTGCCTATGGACCAAATGCCGTAGCAGCAGGTCACAACTTTGATCCCAATACACCTGCTTGTCTACTTGGGGCATTGACCGCGGGTACAATGTTCAATTATGATATTACTCATCCAGAACATCCAGAGTATTTACCAGAGGGTATTCCTCGAGTGTTGGAGGTGGCGGAGGATTGGGAGGAGCGTGCGGGATTTGTCCCGGCTTCAAAGGCCTTGGTGGAGAGGAGGGTGGGTGGTCCAGTTGATTTGGATGAGGAGATTGAAGAAGATGACGAGAGTGTGAGAGTGGAGGAGATGTTAGCCTTGCAGCAGGCCGTGGTAATGAGTCATGTCAATGAGGTGGCCGAAGAGGTGGAGGAGGAGGAGGAAGTTACCGACGAGGAGGATGCACGCAATGCTTCCATGTGGGTGGCTTATAATCCGGAAGAAGATATGGATGAGGAAGATGAGATTATGAATGTTGGAGAAATCATTGTTGCTACAGGAGGAGAGTTTGGTGGAGAGGATAATGAATTTTCACCTCGTTCTTTGGAGACGGGTGATAGCAATACGTACCATCTTGGTGATTTGTCTGTTGACGGTGAGAAGCCAAAAGAGGAGACGGCTATTGTTACCTTTCAGCAGGATCAACAAGTGCCTGTGGAGACATTCGAGGATGACAATTGTGAGAGCGAGGACGAAGCGGATGACAACCGTCCAGCAGAGGAGCATTACGCGGAGACTCCAATGAAAAAGGTCACCTATGACGAAGCGCATCTCCGTCATGGAGAGACACCCTCGCAGCAGCATCAATTTACTGACAAGAAGAAAGAATTTCAGACTCCCTTTTCTGTCAAGAAGGGTGAACGTCCATTAACATTTGATGAGTTCAGGGCCATGAATAGACGAGTGTTGTTTGATAACGAAGAGCAAGCCCAACCTACGCAAGCAATGGTTAATGTCGACATTGGTAGGAACAACGAGATTGAGGAGCAGCCACAACGTCAGATGACTGTTGAAAAGTTTGTTTCTGCATCATCAAGGTATGAGCAATCTGGGCATCGTCAGCGTGAGTTGAAGGGACGCGTCGTCATGATTCGAATCAAGAAGAAGATTTCCAAGGCCGTAAAGAAGGCTCTGAAACAGATCCTCCTTACAGCCAAAGTAGGTGGGACAAGGACGAGTTCCAACAAGTCGATCTCGGATGCAAATTTTGTCATCACCATACCAAGAGTAGACGCTTCAGCTGTGCCTGATTCACCTTCGGCGGTGTCGATTGCGTCGAGCCTTTTGAGTGCTGCTATCAGTGACTCTTCGAAGCGTGTCATTGGAGCTGCTCCTTTCAGCAACAATCCCAACGCCGCTCCAGATTATCTCTATGGTGCCGTAAACTATCACAATAGAACTTCTGAGAATGGTTCTGATGATGATGAATCTGAGCATGTGCCCCCTCCACCAAAGATGACATCAAACCACGCATCTGATCATGACGATGAAGACGTTGTCAGCTTCCTTGCTGAAGCTATGAATCAGGGCCTGAATATTGATGAAGTTCTTGCGATTGAAGATGGACAGGAGGGCGCCGAGGAAGAGGAACAGATGTATCTCGTCCTCACTCCATCTGAAGGTGGTGATGAGAAAGTCACTCAAGTTATCAGCGGAAAAGTGGACGGGACCCCAGTTGTCTTCAACGAAATCATGCACAAGAATGAAGAGGGTTCTGAGATCAAGCCACATAATCTCTCCATCATGTTTGACAGTGGTAAAAAAGAGACAAACAAAAATTCTATCCAGATCATGGACGCTGTTGAAGTAGGCGGCAACATCGTCCTTACTCCGACGGAATCAAATCAAAATGTTGGCAATGTCTTCCGTCGCTCATCCACTGGTGAGGCCAGTGCTAGCATCCTCCAAAGTTCTACATGCGAATCAGAAGACGAGACTCTCGTTACTCACGATGGGAACACCCTTGTTCGATCTGATACGAAAGACTCTCATGATCATACTATCACCACTACTACTAGTCTGAAGGAAGAAGAGAAGAAGCCGTTTTCGACATTTGAGATTGCTCGGGAGGAAGATCCCAGGGATGCTCAAAGTTCACCTACTCGTCCGGCTTACTCACACCAGGCTGCCTCAAATGCCTCGTTCTTGTTCTCCCCTAATAATATGGGACGAGCCGATCCAAAAATTCGTGCCAAGGAAAGAGCGATGATGAGGAATCAAAGCCATGGAGGATCCATTACTATGCTTCCCTCGGCATCCAGCATGGATAAGTCGGAACAACAACTTGTCTTGAAGCCTAAGCCTAGCTACTCCTTCGATTACTCGGCTGGTGGTGATGCAAAATATGACACAGCTCCTTCGGTTGCAAGCGAGGTCTTTGTCGAAGAGCCTGATACCCCATCAACGATTACAACAGCAGAGAAGAAGCCTGTGATGGCATCAATGACAAAAGATCGCCAGTTTTCGTTCCAAACCATCCTCAACCAGTTCTCTACTGATCCTTTGGATTCGAATGATCACGTTCCAAGAATGATAGAGCAAAAGCACTTTGCGTCACCTGGGCCTGGGGTAGATTTTGGAAGCAGCGAGAGTCAATCGAAGACACCTGTTGTAACGAATGCTGTTCGAAAGAAGTATGCTGCTACGCCATTTACACAGGCTGACGGACTTACACCTTCGAAGAGCCCCTCGAGTTCATCCATCTCATCCAAATCGAGGAGGAAATCGTCTCCCATGGGAAAGGCTTTACCCAAGTCAGCTGCAAAGACGCGAACTGGTCTAGTCAAGGATCGAATTAGTATGTTCCAGCAGAGAGTAGAGACTTCAGCTGTGACTGGTGTGAATGGTCGTTTGAAGAGGAATCACTCCTACCGATTGAAGAATGAACGTCGCGAGACTAATGGAGGCGGAGCATTGGCTCCTCGCAAGGCTGTCTTACAGAGCTCGGCTTTTATTAGGACAGTACCAATAGGTATTTCCACAAGTTACAGCCGAGATGATGCGAGCGTTGATGAGAGTCCGGATAAGGCAGATGCCTTTGTCGAACAGTCGTGCACTCGAAATGACAGCTTCAGAGAAGATGATGATAGCGTTGAAAAGCCCGACTCATATGTAAAACAGTATATGAACACTTCAAAGGTGAATGAGAAGGCTGCATCTTTTGGAAGGAGCAGTCTAGACTCATCAAGCTGTGTTTCAGAAGCTACCGAGTGCGATGCGTTCAACTCATTGTTGGGAAAGTTTGATGACGATGACTCCTCGGTTGAGTCTGAGTCGTCCGAAGAAACTCTGGTTACACACAAGCAAAAAGAAAATGTCAGCATGAGTCCAAATGTGTTACCGTCTACATTCAAGCAGGGAACGTTGGTGAAGCCAAATGAAATCAATCACAATCGAACCCCATTGACTGCTCAGAAATGGCGCAGCTTGGCAGCTACTCATGGGAAGTCGGGTAAGAAGCTGGGGTTGAAGAAATGAAGATAAATAAAATAATAGATGTTACGTGTTTTCAGATTAACCTAGACTAAAAGAAGCTGAGGCTGAGGAGACTCTCTATGTAGTACTTATTGCGGTTACAGAGACCTCAACACGCCCCCTTGACTCGCTGGGCCAGATCGGGTGTGCAATGATCCTCACCGTCCCACTTCATTCACACCACAATTGAGTCCAAAGATTTCACAACAACAACACTTAGGCTTGACTCGCAGGGCCAGATGATAGGGTGTGCGATGGTGTATGTAGCAACATATGCTTGGGTGTTTCGGGCACTACCAACCAAGCAACAGGATGGAGGGTCGGTCGTCGGCGCTCGATGGAAGACATCGGTAGCGAGAGATTAGCGACTTGACTCGACTAACGAAAATCTGTAGCGCATGTCGCATGTAGGAATTGTATTGGCATGTCACCACCCAACTTCAAGCAGGGAACGGGTTGAGCGAGTCAGGCGAGGCGGGCGACAGAGACATCGCGACTGCAAAGAAATGGACGGGTGGAGATTGGAGATGATGACTTCCTGCCGTTGCGATAAGTTATGTAATTGACTTGTTCATAACAACAGCAACTATTCGCTCGTCCATTTCCATTCCTACTCACACACGATGGATAAAACAAGGAAGCGAGGCAAAAGGAGTGTCGAAACTGGCGGAAGTTTTATTCCAAATGATACTACGAATCATCATAGCAGCCGAACAAATATGCAACTTCAGCAGCAACTAATGGCATCAGTATCAGTTCCCGCTCGAGTGCAATACTACTGTTCGGCACGAAGAGTGATTTATAGTGCTATATTCTTTGTAATTTGTATCTACATCGATATTGTCGCATCCAATGTGGCTACGAATCGATGGGCTTCCGAGCTGAGGGAGGAGCAGAAGGCAATGCCCCTTCCGGATATTTTACATAATTTCTTCGAGTTGCCTGATGCCAAGAATATCAGTCATAAGTTGCTAAAAGAGCTACCACTTTACGTCGGTTTTATTCTGGTAGTCGTCGGTTTTATGCTTCCATACGATGTGATGGGCTGGCATAATGTCAATTTGACGGAGTATCGACGGTATGAGGCGTGCATAAGATTCATGGAAACACGCTGCGTGTTAGAGTTGATGAGAGCACTCTCAGTTTGGGTAACAACACAAAGTGATGCTCATGGACTACATTGCAAGGATATTGAAGCGCATACCATTGATAATATCTTCACCACCTTCACGTTTGGACGGTGCGGTGATAATATGTTCTCGGGTCATGCCTCTAGTTTGCTATCTTTTGCAACTGCCATTCAGACTTACAATATTAATTTGATGTTGGGGGGAAGAAAGAATGGAAGTGGACGGTATCTATATCTACTTGCAACAGTAATTCTGTGGACTATTGTGTCCGTAGTTGGGTTTTATGTTGTCATCTCACGTATGCATTACACCGTTGATGTTCTAATGAGCTTCTTTTTGGCGCCCACCGTTTGGTTGGCTTGGAGTAATGTGAGTTGGCCTACTGTTACTGTCTCATCATCAACTTCTTTGGCAGTTTCAAGGCATGAGCATGAAAAAACTCCATTCTTGATTAGTAATGTTTGACTTTCCTCCGCCCATGATTGGACTAAATTATTAAATATGACAGAATCAATTCTTAATATGATTTAAATAATGTTGTGAGCAGTGCCAGCTCTAACTAAGGCTATTCTAAGAAGGAGACCAAGCCCAAAAAATGCTGCCTATCTCTTGAGGGTTCAGGGTGTGAAAAGAATAAAGTATCGTCCTTTCCCAAATTCATCAGTTGGCTCTGAAGAAGGTGCTCAATAGTAATTGAGTCCGGAACTTTGAGTTCAATCCCACCAAATTTGGGTGCGCACTCGGTCAACGGCCGTGGTGGTTGGTGTGGCGTCTGCACCAACCCGACATTTATGTGAACGGAGGCTTACTAAACAGGGTGTAATTTTTACTAGTAAATTTTTTAATTGTTGAAGTAGCCCCTGTGTTTAGTCCATGTACACACAAATGTCGGGTAGGTGCCTGCGTCAGAGAGATTTCTGAGTAGAAAGATAGAGAGTGAGAGAGAGAACGACGCGAGTGTCGGTGATAAGAGATCCGAGTGCCGAGTGTCGCCAAACACTACCCACAAAATGCACTCATCGTGTACTCTATCAATTCCTCTGTACGGGCGGGCGTTGATTGATAAAAAGGTGCGCAGTCGGCATAATACATACATTACATACTACTTACACACCTGGGTTGGATCGATCATAGTATCCAAATCCAATTACAACATCATAGGAACTCCTTGCAATCAATTTCATGATGAAAAAGTCTGACGAACCTCAAGGCAATGAGGAGGCCGTTGTTGGCATCGGTGCGTCAGAGATGCCGTTCCTCCGCGCAGGTGCAGATCTAGGTAACCTGTATTATGCGCACTACCAACTTCGCCATCTAAAAGAAAGCAATGAACGCTCCGTAGGATTAGAATGGACGCCCTCAGAGGACGACGCTATGGTGCGAGCTAGTGTTGAAGTGTCAATGGATGATTATTTGGACGTTGAAGACCCCGAGACCGAGACCGAGACAGCATCCTCATCCTCAGCCTCAGTTTCAGTTTCTGCTTCTGGGTTAAGTGTTGGCAAACCTGCCTCCTCAACTTCTACTTCTGGGTTAAGTGCGAGCAAATCCGACAAGACTTCAATCACGGCCGCTTCATCTGAATGTCATGCCGCCATCCAATCAAAGTTCTCTTTGGCTCAACGATATGCTATATCTGTTGCAGCTCATCCAAAACGACACCTCTACTCCACTCTCTTGGTGTGTGCGATTCTTACAATCGCTGCCGTCGTTGGAGCAGTTTTGACCGAAGCAACACCTGAAATCCAGACATCTTGGTTCACTCGTGGCACCCTCATTGCAAGCCGAGCTCTGCAGGCTTTTCACCTTAAAAAAATTAATGAGAAGGAAGTTGAGTTCTTCATGAATGATGGACAAAGAGTTGATATTAATGATCCTCCCGCAAATGAAGTTGTCTGCAGTGGTCAATGGTATGGAAGTCCGTACATGATTGCGGGACGGCAATTGAATTTGATGACGGCGTGGAAAACTCGAGACGACTCTCAGAATGCACTAGACAGCGAAGCACTTTATCAAATGTGCATGAATGAAGAGCATGTCCTTGAGAGTTTAGAAGAGAATGATTTGTGTTACAAGTGTCCCGTCGAAGGTGGCAGTAAAGAAAGGTGCATTCAGCCGTATTCACTCGCGACAGTAGCTCGCCTCTACCTGCAGGCACTCTCTACATGGTCTACAGACTTGAATCCAGATATCTACCTCGCGCCATCTCTATCTTGTGAAGACTTACGAGCTGCATGGACTGAACCAGTGCAATCAAGGTTTACCAGTGATCTTCTTGACTGTACTAATTCACTTCTCGAGCAATATGATCTACAGGAATCTGGAAACGGTTCTCCTATGTGTGTATTTCCAGATGCGAATATGGTGGCTAGTCTTGTGGATGTAAATTTCCCTCGAAGTGGCAGAGTGGAGTATACCACAGCTATTTACGCATCTAAACATGACACTGACTCGGTGGATGAGCTCTACAAGCTCGATAAGTCAAATGCCTATTCTCAGGAGGGTACTGCCATGACAGGAGTATACGAAGTTGGATTTCAACCTTTGTATCTAAGCTTCGATGGAGGATTCTACATACGCGACCTTTATCGCGCCGTCCCTATGGAATTAGTGTTGTTTGCAGTTGCGTGCGCAGTCACCGGGTCTTTATTTTTTTGGCATACTAAGAGTCTCTTTCTGACATTATTTGGTTTGCTGCAGATCATTTTGGCTCTACCGATCTCTTGGGCGTTGTACACATTTGTGTTAGGGCTGGAAAGGTTAGTTGGCAAATTATTCAAGTAATTGTTCAATATGTTCTATGGTCTTACTCACATTTCCATTTTCAGCTTTCCGATCATGAATTTGGGCGGAGTATTTGTAAGTCACTCAATGTATTGATCGTTTATCGCTTGGTTCCAATACTCACAATAATCTTCGCTCTAATCCAAGATCGTGTTTTCTTTAGGAGCGGACGACGTGTATGTGATGTCTGACAAATGGAAGAGTACTCGTGCCATCATGACTCGTGCCTCTACCACAGAGGTCGCAATCAAATCATTGCCAAGGTAAGCAACAACTTGTCCTGCTCACTTCCCAACATCCCTTGCTGAAACCATTCCTTTTGCCTGGACCAGCAAATCTCATCTAAACATTCTACACCTCCTTTCCCCCTTATTCTAGCGCTATTACAGCTACGCTGATGACTTCCTTCACGACAAGTATTGGATTCTTTGCCACAAATGTAAGCGATATTGTGTGCATTAGGTTATTCGGGACTTTTTGTGGGCTATTAATCGCGGTGGACTATGTTCTGTCAGTGCTACTCTTATCACCAGTGTTGTGTTTGTATGACATTATGATGATGAGAAACTCACCAAGCCAATGTGTTTCGAGAAAGAAAATGAAAGTTGTGAAAGAAAACGCCTCAAGTGATAGCCAAGAAGTGGTTGTGGGAGCGCACAGAAACTTACGCGATCGCATCCTTGGGAGCTACAGCGACTTGCTCTACTCGTTCCGGTAAGTCTGGTAATTGTTACAATATCCACATACATTACATTGTCCAGCGCTAACAAGCATTCTCACCTACCCTATCTATCATCTTCCAACACATTCTACCCATACAGATGGCCAGTACTCTTAGTTTCAGTCAGCACGATTATTGCCAGCTCATTCGTCTCGTCGACATTCAAGCCACCAGAGAAACAACCATTTCCTGCACCATTCCGTACGACTAATCCTTATGAAGCTCATAGCAAGTTTGTAGAAAATCTTGTTGCTTTTCATCTGCAGCTTGCTACTGACCCCAGATGGACAGACCCCAGATGGACAGTACAAGCTGTTTTCGGGGTGCAGCCCGTTGATGACCAAAATCTCTGGGATACGGACCCTAATTACATTGGAAGCATGGCGTATGATGATGATTTTGATGCTGCTAACAATCAGCTCTACCTTCTCGAATTTTGTGATAAGATCGACAAGCCCACACAAGACTACAGATGTGTACTTCAAGAGTTTGATTCATGGTTGCAAATGCAATCCCAGTCCGGCAGCCCGGATGATCAGTACATCATCAACTGTGACAGCGAATCATCTGTCCCTACAGAATCTGATACGTTCGATCAATGCTTCATTGCGTTCAGTGAGCTTACCAACAGCAGTGCAGTAACATTTGACTATGAAACAAGCAAGGTGAAAACGATAACCATTGACACCCGTATTGACTCCACACTGTGGTCACCTACAGCTGAAATCGATAAGGATTGGCGCTTAACTGAAGAGTGGTCAATTGCTGAGAGATCCAGAGCCCCTGAGGGTGCCAACAACTTCTTTATTAGTTCTATGAGCTTTTGGTATCTCGATAGCTTCAACAATATTGTCACGTCGGCATTGGAAGCGATATACATAGTGGTTAGTTGTGCAGCTTTGGTCATCCTGTTGAGTTCGCGTTCGTTAACGCTTTCACTCTTCTCAGGTATATCAATTTTGTACGTGTTGGCTGCTGCCACTGCATCTTTGGCAGGATTGGGCTGGAGTTTAGGCATTTTCGAGGCTACACTTTCAGCTATTGTGGTGGGATTAGGATCCGACTTCATTATGCACTTCGCTCATGCTTACTCCATGATTCCTGGAAAGGCAAACAAACGAGTTCGAATGAAGCACGCAATTTTGCACATGGGACCCTCCGTACTTGGATCTGCGGCAACCACTATATCAACTGCCATAATTATGCAGTTCTGCGAAATACAAAGTATTTCAAGGTTCGCAACAATGATGATTATAACAATGATACATTCTTTGATTGGTAGCTTCGTCATCTTTTCAGTGTTGTGCTCATGCTTTGGACCAGAAGAACCAACCAAAATGTTCGACGTCATCAAGACCAGAATTCAGGAGGGGAATGGAGCTGGAGAGCACTCTGAAGAAGACGTCCCTCGATCGATTGAGATTGCCATCGACACCGACGTAAACAACGGCAGCAGCTTTCGTCCTAAACGAGGAATGATTTTCCTTTGCTATCTTTTAGCGGCTACCATCATTTTTGTCATCAGTTTTGGGGCATATCAATATTCTTTTGTAAAGTCTTCTCGAGAACCTCAAATAGTAGAGAAGAGTGCGTTCGCTGCTGTTGATCCTGGTGATATTGTGGATAAAGACGAAAACTATGACTATATGATGTCGAAGCTAGCGGAAGCAGCCAAGGATCGCATTCGAGAATTACCCTCAGCTGAAGATATTGCAAAAATCCAAGAAAGTGTGCAAGAAGCTGTCAACAAGGGCATTGATCAAATCACTGCTGCGGTCGAGGAGGTACTACCCTCGCCATCCAACATGATCAACGAAGCTGAAAAAGTTGTTCAAAACATGCTCTTTTACATCAACACAGTCAGTGAGGCTGAGGAGGTCATGTCCAACGCAATCAACGAAGCTGAGGAGATAGTTCAAGACATGCTCTTTTACATCGAGACAGTTAAAGCTGAGGAGTTCATGTCCAGAGCTGGAGGAGGCAGGGATCTCGGCCTTCCAGAATTACCCTCAGCTGAAGATATTGCAAAAATCCAAGAAAGTGTGGACCAAGCTGTCAACAAGGGCAATGATCAAATCACTGTTGCGGTCGAGGAGGTACTACCCTCGCCATCCAACACGATCAATGAAGCTGAGGAAGTTGTTCAAAACATGCTCTTTTACATCAACACAGTCACTGAGGCTGAGGAGTTCATGTCCAACGCGATCAACGAAGCTGAGGAGGTTGTTCAAAACATGCTCTTGTACATCAAGACGGTCACTGAGGCTGAGGAGTTCATGTCCAGAGTTGAAGGAGGCAGCGATCTCGACCTTCCAAAATTACTCTCAGCTGAAGATATTGCAAAAATCCGAGAAAGTGTGGACGAAGCTGTCAACAAGGGCAATGATCAAATCACTGCTGCGGTCGAGGAAGTACCATCGCCATCCAACACGATCAACGAAGCTGAGGAGGTGGTTAAAGACATGCTCTTTTTCATGAAGACAGTCACTGAGGCTGAGGCTGAGGAGTTCATGTCTAGAGTTGAAGGAGGCAGCGATCTCGACCTTCCAGAATTGCTCTCAGCTGAGGATATCAAGAACGAAAAAGTTGCCGCCAACATGATCAAGGCCCCTTAAGAAGGCCACCTTCGATCGACAAACTGAGGTCGATCGTTTTGAAGAGATTATGCCTTCCAATTCCAAGGATAGATAGATATAAAATAGTAGATGTTTAGATGTTAAGGTTACGTGTGGTCTAAAAGTATTTGGTGATGAAGCGCCTGCTCTTCAAGTAAATTGGACTTATAATATGCGTTAAGATTAGTAAGATCCTACCTTTAATTTGACTTATACTATACAGCATTCTCCATTTCTGCAACACTTTCTGCCAACAATTGCTTCTTTTTATCATATCTCACGATAAGAGACCATTGCAAGAATCCTGCAACAACGCTGTATGCAATCAAAATGTAGAAACCAATGCCTAGGCCACTCTTCACCTCAAGGAAACCTGCATTCGTGTCGCCTGCAAGCTTCCCGACGAGCTGAGGAAACTTGAATTCCACCGCAAATACTCCGATCAACAAGACTTCGATACAAGCAAAACACCATATCGCGGATGTCCACTTGATCATTCGCTTTAGTTTCATCGAACGGCTCCATCCTATCAAAAAGATAACCTGCAGAATGTGCGTCAGTACTGGAAATGCCAAGACTAAGATGACATAGACCAAAAACAATATCCAAGTTTGACCCGCTGCAGAATTGTCCGTCAAGCTACTAGGGCTAACCAATGCATTTCCTAGTGTTGCAAGATTGAAAGACCGTAGGCAAACTCCAGGACTTCCAATATCTGAATTCTCAAAGAACATTAGCTCTGTTACAGCGCCGCTGATGTACAGAGCAAGGGAAGCAATATAAATAAAGATTGGGATCCACAATTGTTTGAAGAGCAGCCTCCCCCCTTCGCTCCCCTCTCCTTCTTTGCAATTACGGCCGTCACTCTCATCGTTTGTGTTTTCCCCGCCAACTACTTTCTTCTCATACATGACCTTAATCAATTCAATTTGAAGAAACTCCCACAGTGTTGCAACGAAAAACGCCTAAGAAGTTGTGAAAAAGAGGTGAGCATGCACACAAGTCAGAGATGACAAATCACAATTGCAACCATCCTCCACATGCTTATACCGATACCGATGAACATAATATCTACTCACAATAATACCAAATCTTGGCTCAGCACGAATCACCGCATCCGTCCCACCCACATTCAACTGTAACTGCACCCCCACCAACACTCCAATAACCGCAAATACATCCACGAGAGTATACTTACTCAGCCTACTCAACCACAATATAATCTCACTCTGCCTCTTGATAGACATTGGTGTATACCAAACAATCACTAGAATGATGTTTTTAGCATATGGCCAGATTCCAGAGAAGAGGATTACGATTATGGCAAGGAGTTGTGCATCTCCGTTCCATGCGTCTTTGATGGAACGAACAAATGTGAGTTCGTAGGCTGTATACCATTCGTTGATTTCGGATAAGTCGTATCTGTTGCATGTATCTTGATTGTTTTGAGTAATAGTGGATGGCGATGGTGGTGGAAGAGTAGTGGTGGCATTCCCATCCTCCCCCTCGGTACCACCAACACTCTCCTCAACTTCCGGCAAACCACTACACAAATCAAACTCATCCACACACGGCGCATTGCATTCCTGACACTCCACACTAAAACTATCCGCCGCACAAAGAAAGGTGCACAAGTTTCTCATACTACATGTTGGTATGGCTGCAAAGCAACTAGAACATGTTTCCGAATATCCGTAGGTTGATTGAAAGCATTCGGAAATACAGGATGCAGTGACGAGACAGAATTTGTTGGATGAGTCGGTGTAAGTTCGTGAGCAATAGTTGGATTGTGTTGGTCTGTTCGATTCTCCACCTGAGGCAGTCCATAAGTCGATATCTTGTTCATTGCACATTGCTGCTGTAGAGTTAGTCATGTTATTAGTATCAGTTCCCCCCTCTTCAGCAGTATCATCCAAAGCGGCAGAGTCTAGAGCGGTAATGCTAGGATCACGACTGGAATAAATCACCGCAGATAGACCCAAATGAGCATATAGCATGAGACCCGCGTTTAATAGTAGTGAGAGGGTTTGATAGAAGCCTATTTTGTGACCGTAGTATGAGTTGATGTTGCGGTATTTTTTTGGAGTATTTTTGATGGATGAAAGTTGATCATCTGTTTCGCCTTGATTATTGTCAGTGGAATTTGGGGATGCACTGACAGCAGCTGGTGATGGTGATGGCGACGTGTCTTTAGCAGCGGTCGTGGCAATGACATTATCTTGTAGCGGCTGCGATTCTGCATCGTCAGCGGCGGTAGCTACACCTCGCATGTTGTGTTCAGGAGATAAATTTACTGCGACACCAACAGCGTCTTTGTCACCGGAAGCTGCCTGAGCTTCGATAGAGCCGTCATGATTGTTCGTCTGAGCTTCCACCATCTTTAACTGTTTGCGGCGTCGATGATAAATGAGACCAATG
>Ga0209652_1001209_pt1 | contig 21228 bp, 22 predicted proteins | sample SaaInl74LU_5_DNA_FD_184641 | JGI IMG/M metagenome (GOLD analysis project Ga0209652, IMG submission 184641) | Marine microbial communities from expanding oxygen minimum zones in the Saanich Inlet - ESP_74LU_5_DNA (SPAdes) (version 2) | ecosystem: Environmental > Aquatic > Marine > Intertidal zone... | reverse complement strand
CTTTATCGCGGTGCAGAATATGTCGTTGACTTCCTGCCCAAGGTGAAGATCGAGGTTGTCTTGACCGATGACATGGTCGATGCCGCGATCGAGGCGATCATCAGCGCCGCCAAAACCGACAAGATCGGCGATGGCAAGATTTTCGTCTCCGATATCTCGCAGGCGATCCGTATTCGTACCGGCGAAACCGGCGACGACGCAATTTAAGCCGCTGGCCAAGGGGCAGGTAACGCACCGAACGGCCAAGCAATCACACGACCATTACGTCAGGGGAAGGTCACGATGAGCAAAGAACACCTTTTGAACATGATCAAGGAGGAAGGGGCGGAATATGTCGATATCCGCTTCACCGATCCGCGCGGCAAGCTGCAGCATGTGACGGTCATGTCCGACCTCGTCGACGAGGACTTCATTGAAGAAGGCTTCATGTTTGACGGCTCTTCGATTTCCGGCTGGAAGGGTATCGAAGCGTCCGACATGAAACTCATGCTCGACACCGAAAGCGCCTATGTCGATCCCTTCTACGCCGAAAAGACCATCTGCGTGCATTGCAACGTGGTCGAGCCCGACACGGGCGAGGCCTACAACCGCGACCCGCGCGGCATCGCACTCAAGGCCGAGGCTTATCTGAAGTCCTCGGGTATCGGTGACGCGGCCTATTTCGGCCCCGAAGCTGAATTCTTTGTCTTCGACGATGTCCGCTACGCCGTTTCGATGAACAAGGTCTCCTTCGAAGTCGACGCTGTCGACGGCGCATGGAACACCGACACCGAGTACGAGATGGGCAACAGCGGTCACCGCCCCGGCATCAAGGGCGGCTATTTCCCGGTCAACCCGATCGACCCGGCACAAGATCTGCGTTCGGAAATGCTCTCGACGATGAAGCGCATCGGCATGAAGGTCGACAAGCACCATCACGAGGTTGCCTCGAACCAGCACGAACTCGGCCTAATCTTCGGCACGCTGACAAAGCAGGCCGATGACATCCAGAAGTACAAGTATGTCATCCACAACGTGGCGCATGCCTATGGCAAGTCGGCGACCTTCATGCCCAAGCCCATGGCCGGCGACAACGGCACCGGCATGCATGTGAACATGTCGATCTGGAAAGACGGCAAGCCGCTGTTCGCAGGCGACAAATATGCAGACCTGTCGAATGAGGCGCTGTATTTCATCGGCGGTATCCTCAAGCACGCCAAGGCGCTCAACGCCTTCACCAACCCGTCGACCAACAGCTACAAGCGTTTGATCCCCGGTTTCGAAGCCCCCGTTCTGCGCGCCTATTCGGCGCGTAACCGCTCGGGCTGCGTGCGTATTCCGTGGACCGAAAGCCCCAAGGCAAAGCGTGTCGAGGCGCGTTTCCCCGATCCGTCGGCGAACCCCTACCTCGCATTCTCGGCCCTGCTGATGGCCGGCCTCGATGGTATCGCGAACAAGATCCACCCCGGCGATCCTTCGGACAAGGATCTTTATGATCTGCCCCCCGAAGAGCTGGCATCGATCCCCACCGTTTGCGCAAGCTTGCGCGAGGCGCTGGAAGAGCTCGAAGCCAATCACGACTTCCTGCTCAAGGGCGGCGTCTTCGACAAGGACCAGATCGAAGCCTATATCGCGCTCAAGTGGCAGGAGGTTTACGCCTTCGAGCACACCCCCCACCCGATCGAATACAAGATGTATTACAGCTGCTAATCAGCAGTTGGATCAAACAAACGGGCGCCCTTGGGCGCCCGTTTTGCATTGTTCAACACCCTGTCGAAAGACCGTCAAAACCGCCCGAAACGGCGGATCAATTGCATCGCCTTCTTGGTGCGGTTGCCGTTTTGTTGGGCTTGGGCTTGTTGCTCGGGTGTTGCATCGGCACGGCCCTGCGTCAGCTTGTCGATCCCGGCATTCATACCGCGATTGACGACTTGGCGGACAACCTGCCTGATCACCATGTTGATGACACGTTCCATACGAATGACCTCGTTACTCTTACACAGACCCGATATGGGCCGCTCACGTTTTGCTTCCACAACGATACCGCAGAAATGCGGCAAAGTCAGGTCACGGAATTATTGGCCCTCGTCATCGATCAGATCGTCATCATGATCGTCGCGCATGGCCATTTCCGCGTCATCTTCAAACATATCGCCCGTATCGCTTTGACCAAGCACCTCGGGCTCGCCACCTTCGGGTGGGCGGCTTTCCAATAGCCCCGCCTCGCGCAATTCCTTGAGCCCGGGCAGATCACGCGCCGATTCCAGTCCGAAATGATCGAGAAAGCCTTGCGTGACCACATAGGTCACAGGCCGACCCGGCGTCATGCGGCGGCGGCCGAAACGTACCCATTCCATCTCGATCAACTGATCGACCGTCCCCTTGGAGGCCGATACGCCACGGATTTCCTCGATCTCGGCGCGGGTGACGGGCTGGTGATAGGCGATGATCGCCAATGTCTCGATCGCCGCCCGGCTCAGCTTGCGTGTCTCGACTGTCTCGCGCGACATGAGGAAACCCAGATCGGCCGCCGTGCGGATCGCCCATGCCTCGCCCACGCGGGCCAGCGTCACCCCCCGCCCCTCGTAGCGCTTGCGCAACAGCTGCAACGCCTCGGCCGCATCGCAGCCATGCGGCATGCGCGCTTCCATCTCCGATAGGCTCAGCGGGCGGGCGGCGGCAAACAGCATCGCCTCGACCATGCGCTCCTGCTCGGCCAAGGGGGGGGCGCGAAACAGGCTTTCTTCGCGCACGGGTTTGGGCGTGTCCATCATCTACTCGTCCCTCCGACGCAACTCGATCGGCGAAAAGGTCTCGGATTGCCGGATCAGCACCTTGCCCGCCTTGGCCAATTCCAGCGCTGCCGCGAAACTCGCCGCCATGGCAGAGCGGCGGCGCTTGGGATCGCCGCGCCATTCCTCCGGCAAATAGCTTGCCAGCGCGGTCCATTCACCGGCATAGCCGATCAGCCCGCGCATCCGGTCCAGTGCCTGTTCCATGGTCAGCACATTCTCACGATCCATGACAAAGGGGCGGAACTCGTCTTTCGTGCGAATGCGGGCATAGGCCTGCATCAGATCGAGCAGACCGGCTGTATAGGTCACGCGCCGCGCGGTCGCGACCTCTTGCTCTTCGCCGCGCGCGAAGCGGTCTTGGCCCAAGCGGTCGCGCGCCATCAGTTTGGCCGCGCAATCACGCATCGCGGCCAAGCGCTCGAGCTGAAAGGCCAGATAGGCGGCCATTTCCTCGCCCGATGGCCCATCCTCGGAGGGGTCGGGCGGCAAAAGCAGGCGCGATTTGAGGAAGGCAAGCCACGCCGCCATCACAAGGTAATCGGCCGCCAATTCGATCCTGAGCGCGCGCGCCTGTTCGATGAAGGTCAGATATTGTTCGGTCAGCTTGAGGATCGAGATCTTGCGCAGATCCACCTTTTGACTGCGCGACAAGCTCAACAATAGGTCGAGTGGCCCCTCGAACCCGTCCACATCGACGATCAGCGCCTCGGCCGCGCGGCGCGAGGCGACCGCATCCCATTGGGTGTCCGCATCATTGGCGGGCACAGGCGTGTCAGCCATAGACCTCTCCGTCCAGAAGATCGGCAAGGTCGGCCTCTGCGGCGGCGATGTCAAGCGGCGCGGGATGGGCGCGTTGGGTAAGCGCGCGCTCGCAGCGCGCAAGGGCCGCCCCGCTCAATGCGCCGGTATCGGCCAGAACCAAGGCCATTTCGGCCCGGTCGCCATCGCAATGCAGGATCAAATCGCAGCCCGCCGCACAGGCACGCGCAGCGCGTTCTCCGATCGGTCCGGGCAGCGCACCCATCGACAGATCATCCGTCATCAGCGCCCCGTCAAAGCCGATCTCGCTACGGATCATGCCAATCAAATCACGCGAGAAGGTGGCGGGCAAATCAGGGTCGATCGCTTCGTAGACGATATGGGCGGTCATGCCCAAGGGCAGATCGGCCAAGGGTTTGAAGGCCGCGAAATCGACCTGCATCAATTCTTCCAAGGTGGCACTGACGCGCGGCAGGCTGAGGTGGCTGTCCACCTCGCCCAGACCATAGCCCGGCAGATGCTTGAGCACGGGCAATACGCCACCCGCGACCAAGCCTTGCGCCACGGCGCGCCCAGCACCGATCACCGTATCGGGTTCGGTGCCGTAAAGGCGATTGAGCAGAACGGGATGCGTCGTTTCACGCGCCACATCGGCCAGCGGCATGCAATTCACATCGATGCCCATTTCGCGCAATTCATGCGCGATGAGGCGTGCGCGCAGATACATGGCGCGTGCCGCACGCGCGGGCCCTGCTTGGGCCATCTGCTCAAGTGCGGGGCGCCATTGCCGCCAATAGGGCGCGCGCATGCGCTGGACGCGTCCGCCCTCTTGATCGATCAGGATCGGGGCGTCGCGCCCCACGGCTGCACGCAGATCAGAGGTCAGCGCCAAAAGCTGCGTGGGATCTTCGATATTGCGGGCAAACAGGATAAAGCCCCAAGGCTGGGCTTCGGCGAAAAAACGCGCCTCATCGGGGGAGAGGCGCGGGCCTTCGCAACCCAAGATCGTGGCCGAAAGCCCGGACATGCGCGCTACCTGACCGTGACGGGAATGCAAGGCGCGTTGCGCGCCACCAAGGCGGCGCAGAACCGGCGCGAGGCGGCAAGATCCTCGAACCCATGGGCGCGCAGGCGGTAAAAGGTCGAACCGCCTGAGCTTGCCGATTGAATGACCCGCGCGCGGCCTTCGAAATAATCGGGGAATTGCACCAGCAGGCGATCCCACTCGGCCTGCGCGATTTCGGGGCTGTCGAAGGCGCCCAATTGGACAAGCCGTGTCCCTTCGGCCAATTGCGCCTCATCCAATTCGCGCACGGCACCGCCGAGCGGCCCTGCAACCTCGGCCCTGCTGGCCGAGGACAAGATCGTGGTGGGCCGCACCGGCGGGCGGATCGACAGGCTGACACCGGGGATTGTGGCCGCGATTACGCGCGTGGGTGCAGCAGCGATCTCGGGGAGCGGGGCCGGCGGCACGACCGCGGCGCTGTCCGGCGCGCTTGGCGCGACATCATCGGTTGCAGCAAGCGGCGCATCCGCACCACGCGCGATCAACACATCGATCAATTCTTGCGTCTGGCGCGAGGCAGCTTCGGGTGTTGGACTGGGATTGTCGATGGCGTTGGCAAGCGAGGCCGAACTCATCGCGACAGCGGTCAATTCCACGGGGGGCGGGGCCAAGACCAATGTATCGGGCACATCGGCGGCTTCCGCACCTTCGGCCAGACGGTTGACCGCAAGCCCTTGATGATCGGCCTGTGTGCCGCCGGGGTCTTCGGGTGCGCTGCGCATCGGCCCTTCAAGCGCGCGGATCACCGGCACACCCGACACATCGCGCGACGCCAGTTGAAAGGCCCACACAGCCATACCCACAAACAAGCCCAGCGACACGAATGCCCCGGCCCAGTTCACGATCTGCCCGAATTGCGACATGAGGGGCGCACCCGCGCCTTGTGCGCGAGACTCCCCATAATCGCGATCATCACCGAATGATCCGATGTTTGCCATATCCTGTCACGCCTGCTCTTGTTCCCCGTTTGCGTGCCTTGCGACACCGGGGTTTGCCTCTACGATCCAGCCGACAGGAGGTCTGACGCCTCACATTTTATCGGCAGGTCGTACGCCCAAGATACCAAGACCGTTGGAAATAACAATCGCCACGGCACTGATCATGGCAAATTTCCCACGGCTTGTGGCTGGATCATCCTCTTGCAAGAAGCGCAGCGCAGGCTCGCCATTGCCTTTGTTCCACAGCGCGTGGAAATCGCTGGCCAGCTCATAGAGGTAAAAGGCGATGCGGTGGGGCTCATGGGCCTCGGCGGCACTTTCGACCAGACGCGGCCAATGGGCGAGTTTCGCCACTAGCGCCAATTCCGCCGGATCACTTATCGCACCCAGATCATCAACCCCGCCTGGCGTGATGCCCAGCTCTGCCCCTTTGCGCAGCACCGATTGGACGCGCGCATGGGCATATTGGACGTAAAAGACAGGATTATCCTTGGATTGCTCGCGCACCTTGTCGACGTCGAAATCCAAGGGCGCGTCGTTCTTGCGCGTGAGCATCACGAAACGCGTGACGTCAGGGCCCACCATCTCGACCACATCGCGCAAGGTCACGAAAGTGCCTGCGCGCTTGGACATTTTCAGCTCTTGATCGCCGCGCTTGAGGCGCACCAGCTGCATCAGCTTGATGTCGAGCGGCACAAGGTTGTTCGACAAAGCCGCCACGGCGGCCTTCATCCGTTTGACGTAACCGCCGTGATCGGCGCCGAAAATATCGATCAACTCGTCGAAACCGCGGGTGATCTTGTCATAGTGATAGGCGATATCGGGGGCGAAATAGGTCCATGCGCCATCCGATTTCATCACCGGGCGGTCGACATCGTCCCCGAACTCGCTGGATTTGAACAGCGTCTGTTCACGCGGCTCCCAATCCTCGGGGGTTTTGCCTTTGGGCGGCTCCAGCACACCTTCGTAGATCAAGCCCTTGCCGCGCAAATCCGCCAATGCGGCTTCGATCCGGCCCGTGCCATAAAGCGATTTTTCGGAATAAAACACATCCATCTCGACGCCGAGCGCGGCCAGATCCTCGCGGATCAGCACCAGCATCCGATCGGTGGCGAAATCGCGGATCGCGGCCAACCAAACCGCTTCATCCTGGCCCAGATAGGCGTCACCAACCGCGTCCTTGAGCGCCTGACCCACCTCGATCAGGTAATCACCGGGATAGGTGCCATCGGCAAAGGCCACCTCTTGGCCATGCGCCTCAAGATAGCGCAGATAGACCGAGCGGGCCAAAACATCGACCTGCGCCCCGCCATCGTTGATGTAGTATTCGCGGGTGACATCATGGCCTGTGAATGCCAAAAGCCGCGCCAGCGCATCGCCAAAGACCGCGCCGCGCGTATGGCCCACATGCAAAGGCCCCGTCGGATTGGCCGAGACATATTCGACGTTGATCCGCCGCCCTTGGCCCAGCGTTGAGCGACCATAGCTTGCCGATTGCGCCAAGATCGTGGCCACCACGCCCCGCCATGCATCGGCGGTCAGCCGCAAGTTGAGAAAGCCCGGCCCCGCCACATCGGCGCTGGCGATGCGCGCATCCTTTGCCAGCTTCTCGGCCAGTGCGACCGCGATCTCGCGCGGGTTCATTCCCGCGGGCTTGGCCAGCACCATCGCCGCATTGGTCGCCATATCGCCATGCGCCGCATCGCGCGGCGGCTCGACGGCGACGGCGCGCATATCGAGGCCCGCAGGCAATTGGCCCGCGGCACACATCTCATCGAGTGCGGCAAGAACCGTGGCATGAATATCGGCAAACATCGTCATTTCTACATCCTCGGGTCGGTTGCCAGCCTAGTATCACGGCAACGCCCAAGGTCAATCAGGCGTGGCGCGCAAAGCCTGATTGCTCAGCCATATCCACCCTGCCCCACGGCCCCACCGCCGCAGAACTGGCTATGGGTCAAAAGCGCGAAACGGTCGGTCATGCCCGAGATATAATCGCACACGATCCGCGCCAATGCTGTCTCATCACCCATGATGGCCACCACATCATTGCGCCATTGCTTGGGCAGCAGGTCGGGATGGGCCATGAAATGCGGAAACAGATCACGCACCACGCCTGTCACCTCGGCGCGCATCACCACGACCGAGGGCGCGCGATACATGCGCTGGAACAAAAAGGCGCGGATCACCTTGAGATCTGTAAACACGCCTTGCGAAAAGCGGATGATCGGGCGACCGGCGGCACGAATGTCATCGGGGCTATGGGGGTCAAGCGCGGCCAGCTCCGCCCGCGCATAGGCGATCACATCCTCGACCAAGACACCAAAGAACCGGCGCAGCGCCTCGTGGCGGCGGCGGTAATAGTTGAGATCGGGATAGGCCGCATCAACGGCGGCAAAGCAACGATCCAGAATGGGCAGCTGCGCCAATTCATCGGTCGAGAACAGCTCGGCCCGCAGCCCATCATGCAGATCGTGATGGTTATAAGCGATATCATCGGCGATCGCGGCCACCTGCGCCTCGGCGCTGGCATGGGTGGCAAGTTCAAGATCATGCAAAGCGCAATATTCCGCCAAGGCCCAAGGCGGCGGGGGGGCCACCGGGCCATTGTGTTTCGCAATCCCCTCAAGGGTTTCCCAGCTGAGGTTCAAGCCGTCGAATTCGGCGTAATGACGTTCGAGATGGGTGACGATACGGATCGCTTGCGCATTGTGATCGAAGCCGCCGAAAGGGGCCATCAAATCCTGCAAGGCATCCTCGCCTGTATGGCCAAAGGGCGGATGGCCCAGGTCATGGGCCAGCGCCACGGCCTCGGTCAGATCCTCATCCAGCCCCAAGGCACGCGCGATGGTGCGCGCCACCTGCGCCACTTCGATCGAATGGGTCAGCCGGGTGCGGAAATAATCGCCCTCATGTTCGACAAAAACTTGCGTCTTGTGCTTGAGACGGCGAAAGGCCGAGGCATGGATGATCCGGTCGCGGTCACGCTGATAGGGAGAGCGGAAGGTGCTTTCTTCTTCAGGCATGCGCCGCCCGCGCGTTTGGGCAGGATCGCAGGCATAGGGCTTGCGCATGGTCCGGTCTCCGGTTCTTGTCGGCATCGACTTGTTTCATATATGCTAAGCATCTGAATTGCGACAGCGCCGCAAAGGACTTCGCCAATGACCCTGACACTGACCCTTCCGCCCAAGGTGACGCCACGCGCATTCGCGCGGCTGGCCGAGATCAACGCAACGACAGGCGCGGCCAAGGCGCTGCGCATTGCGGTCGATGGGGGGGGATGTTCGGGCTTTCAGTATGATATCCGCCTCGACGATCCGGCTGCTGATGATCTGGTCTTGGAGAGTGACGGACAAAAGGTGGTGGTCGACAGCGTATCGCTGCCGTTCCTGGCCGATGCGGTGATCGACTTCACCGAGGAATTGATCGGCGCGCGCTTTACCATCGCCAACCCCAACGCCACCTCGTCTTGCGGCTGTGGCACATCCTTCTCGATGTAAGCTTGCACCCCCTGCCCCCGCATGGGAGACCCGGCGCAACAGACGGACATGACGGGGCAGCCCATGAAGATCGCGAGTTTCAACATCAACGGGATCAAGGCGCGCTTCGAGGCGCTCAGCGCGTGGCTGGAGGAATTCAAGCCCGACGTGGCGCTTTTGCAGGAAATCAAATCCGTCGATGAGGGTTTTCCCCGCGAACATTTCGAGAATATGGGCTACCGCGTCGAAACTCATGGCCAAAAGGGCTTTAACGGCGTGGCGATCTTGTCGCGCCTGCCGCTTGAGGATATCAGCCGTGGCCTTCCGGGCGACGAGACCGACGAACAGGCCCGCTGGATCGAGGCCACCGTGATGGGCGACAAGCGCGCGGTGCGTGTGTGCGGGCTCTACCTGCCCAATGGCAACCCCGCACCGGGGCCGAAATACGACTATAAGCTGGCATGGATGGCCCGGATGGAGGCGCATGCGCGCGGCCTTTTGGCCGCGGAGGCGCCGCTGGTGTTGGCGGGTGACTACAATGTCATCCCCCAAGACATCGACGCCGCCCGCCCCGAGGTCTGGCGCGAGGATGCGCTGGCCCTGCCGCAAAGCCGCGCGGCCTTTCGCCGTTTGCTCAACCTTGGCTTGACCGAAGCGATCCGCACGCGCATGGCCCAGCCCGGGCTTTACAGCTTTTGGGATTATCAGGCCGGCGCTTGGGAAAAGAACAACGGCATCCGGATCGACCATCTGCTTCTTAGTCCGCAGGCCGCCGACCTGCTGATCGATTGCGGCATCGAGAAAGACGTGCGCGGGCGCGAAAAGCCCTCCGATCACGTGCCTGTCTGGATCGAACTGGACGCCTGAGCCATCACCACTTTGCAAAATGTTGCGTTGCGCGGTCGATTTTCTCGGCCGCGCCCATGATCCGTGCCCTTCCGTAACATGCCCGTCACATTAGGGTAACATCCCCGTCATATCGAAGCAGTAAGCCGCGCCCATGGGACGACCATGAGGGTCATCCCGTCGTTTTCTGACCGATAGACGCGCCGGTTCTCCGGCCGGAGGAGATACAGATGACATTCAGAAAGTTTGCAGCGGCTAGCACCGTCAGCCTGCTTGCCTTGGGCAGCGCCGCACAGGCGCAGACCCAGATCGATTGGTGGCACGCCATGGGTGGCGAGCTTGGTGAAAAGACCGAAGCGCTGGCCACCGCCTTCAACGCGGCGCAAAGCGAATTCGTCGTCGTGCCCAGCTATCGTGGCACCTATACCGAGACGATGACCGGCGCGATCGCGGCCTTCCGCGCAGGCGAGCAGCCCGATATCGTGCAGGTTTTCGAAGTCGGCACCGGCACCATGATGGCAGCCGAAGGCGCCATCGTTCCTGTCTACCAGCTGATGGCTGATGCAGGCGCGGATTTTGACCCCAACGCCTTTTTGCCCGCTGTTGTGGGCTACTACACCGACCCCGAAGGCCGCATGCTCTCGATGCCCTTCAACTCGTCGACACCGATCATGTACTACAACAAGAACGTCTTTGCTGCCGCTGGCCTCGACCCCGAGCAGCCGCCGCGCACTTGGGCAGAGGTCGAGGCTTTCTCCCGCCAGATCATATCATCGGGTGCGGCTGAATGCGGCTTTACCACCGGTTGGGTCAGCTGGGTGCAGCTCGAGAATTTCTCGGCATGGCACAACCAGCAGATCGGGACGCTTGAGAACGGCTTCGGCGGTCTTGAGACCGAGCTGACCTTCAACGGCCCAGTCCAAGTGCGCCATTGGGAAAACCTCGCCCGCTGGCAGCAAGAGGGCGTGTTCCAATATGGCGGCCCCGGCGGCGGTGCTGATGCCCCCCCGATGTTCTATTCCCAGACCTGCGGCATGTATATGAACTCCTCCGCGTCGCGCGCGGGCGTTCTGAACAACACCCCCGATTTCGAAGTCGGCATCGGCATGCTGCCCTATTACGATGATGTGGCCGGTGCGCCGCAGAACTCGATCATCGGCGGTGCGACCTTGTGGGTTCTGGCCGGCGGCAGCGCTGATGAACAGCGCGGCGTGGCGGCGTTCTTCAACTTCCTCTCCTCGCCCGAGGTTCAGGCCCAATGGCACCAGGACACCGGCTATCTGCCGATCACCCAGGCCGCCTATGAGCTGAGCGAAGCGCAGGGTTACTATACCGCCAACCCCGGTACCGACACCTCGATCATGCAGATGACGCTGAATGCACCGACGCCCAATTCCAAGGGGCTGCGTTTCGGCAACTACGTGCAGATCCGTGGTGTGATCGACGAGGAATTCCAGCGCCTCTTGGCGGGCGATGTCGATGCACAAGGCGCGCTTGACGCGGTCGTGGCACGCGGCAACGTGCTGATCCGCGAGTTCGAAGCGGCCAACTAATCGACAATATATCCCGACCCGCGCCGCCCAATCGGTGGCGCGGGTTTTTCTTGCCACGGGGGCGGCATGCAAACCAAACGCACGATTTTCGGCAACAAGGGGCTGCCCTATCTTTTGCTGGCCCCCCAGCTTGTGATTACCGCGATTTTCTTTCTGTGGCCCGCAGGGCAAGCGGTGCGCCAATCCTTTTTGCGCGAAGACGCCTTTGGCCTGTCGACGACATTCGTGGGCCTGCGCAATTACCGCGTGCTTTTCGACAATCCCGAATATCTCGACGCGCTACAGGTGACGGTGGTCTTTTCCATCGCCACGGTCGTCTTGTCGCTCAGCATTGCGCTGATCATGGCGCTGGCGGTCGATCGGATGCTGCGCAGCGCCGCCACCTATACCACGCTGTTGATCTGGCCTTATGCTGTTGCCCCTGCCGTCGCGGGTATCTTGTGGTGGTTCATCTTCAACCCCGCCATCGGCATCCTGCCCTTCGTGCTGGAACAAACGCTGGGCTATGATTGGAACCACAACCTGACCGGGCGCGATGCGATGATCTTGGTCATCATTGCCGCCGTGTGGAAGCAGATCAGCTATAACTTCTTGTTCTTCTTGGCCGGGCTGCAATCCATCCCCACCAGCCTGCGCGAGGCGGCCGCCATCGACGGCGCGGGGCCATTCAAGCGGTTTTGGACCATCACCTTGCCGCTCTTGTCGCCCACGACCTTTTTCCTTTTGGTCGTGAATGTCGTGTTCACGCTGTTCGACACCTTCGCCATCATCGACGCCACAACCGGCGGCGGGCCTGCGCAGGCGACCAATATCTTGGTCTACAAGGTCTATGATGATGGTTTCGTCGGCCTGAACCTTGGCTCATCGGCGGCGCAATCGGTGATCTTGATGATGATCGTGATGGCGCTGACCTTCATCCAGTTCCGCTATGTGGAACGCAAGGTCACCTACTGAAGGGGGGCGGGACATGGTCGAGAACCAACGTTGGCTTGATATCTTCGCACATGTGATCTTGATCCTCGGCGTGGCGACCGTGGCATTCCCGGTCTATGTCGCGGTCATCGCCTCGACCCATACATCGGCGGCGTTCATGTCCGGCACCATCCCGCTGTTGCCCAGCACCCATGCCCCGGCAAGCTATGGCGATGTTCTGGCCGGGGGCGTGGCGGCGCAGATGTCGGTCCCGATCAGCTTGATGCTGTTCAACTCCATGGTGATGGCGCTGCTCATCGCCACAGGCAAAATCGCGATCTCGATCATCTCGGCCTTTGCCATCGTCTATTTCCGCTTTCCGTTCCGGGTGCTGGCCTTTTGGATCATCTTCATCACCCTGATGCTGCCGGTCGAGGTGCGGATCGTGCCGACGTTCGCGGTGATCGCCGATCTCGGGCTTCTCAACAGCTATGCGGGGCTGACCGTGCCGCTCATGGCCTCGGCCACGGCGACGTTCTTGTTCCGACAGGTCTTTTTGACCATCCCCGACGAGATGATGGAGGCCGCGCGCATCGATGGCGCGGGGCCGATGAAGTTCTTTCGCGACATCCTGCTGCCCTTGTCGCAGACCAATATCGCGGCGCTCTTCGTGATCCTCTTCATCTATGGCTGGAACCAGTATCTTTGGCCGCTGCTGATCACGACCGACAGCGGCTACTACACCATCGTCGCGGGCATCAAGCGCATGGCTGATGTGGTCGAGAGCGAACCCTTGTGGAACTACATCATGGCCGTGACCGTGCTGGCCATGCTGCCGCCCGTAGCGGTGGTGATCTTCATGCAGCGGCTTTTCGTCAAAGGCCTTGTGGATAGCGAGAAATAACCATGGCTGAACTGAAACTGCGCAATCTCGGCAAAAGCTATGGCGGCGGCATCCAAGCGGTCGCGGGTGCCTCGGTCGATATCGCGGATGGCGAGTTTATCGTGCTGGTCGGCCCCTCGGGCTGCGGCAAATCAACGATCCTGCGCATGATCGCGGGGCTTGAGACCATCACCACGGGCGAGGTCGAGATCGGCGGCCGCGTCGTCAATAGCCTAGAGCCCGCTGAGCGCGACATCGCGATGGTCTTTCAGAATTACGCGCTCTACCCGCATATGAGCGTGCGCCGAAATATGGAATACGGGCTGCGCAACCGTGGCACGCCGCGCGACGAGATCGACCGCCGGATCACGGCGGCAGCGGCCACCCTGCAGATCACCGAATACCTCGACCGCAAGCCGCGCGCGCTGTCAGGCGGGCAACGCCAGCGCGTCGCCATGGGCCGCGCCATCGTGCGCGAACCGGCGGTGTTCTTGTTTGATGAGCCGCTCTCGAACCTTGACGCGAAACTGCGCACCCAGCTGCGCGCGGAGTTGAAGGATTTGCACCGCCGCTTGGGCGCGACCTTTGTGTTTGTGACCCATGATCAGGTCGAAGCGATGAGCTTGGCCGACCGGATCGTGATCATGTCGCAAGGCAAGATCGAGCAGATCGGCACGCCGATGGCGCTATATGAGCAGCCCGCCAGCCGCTTTGTCGCCGAATTCATCGGCGCGCCGCCGATGAATGTCTTTGATCTCGATACGCCTGCAGGAAAAGCCATCGCAGGCTTGTGCCACGCGCAGCCGCAAGGCGCGGGCGCGGTCGGTGTGCGCCCCGAACAGCTGCGCATCGCGCGCGACGGGGTCACGGCCCAAGTGATCTTGATCGAGGCGCTGGGGGCAGAAACGCTGGTTCATTGCGCGATCGGGCAAGACAGGCTGATCTTGCGCGATGGGCATGGCAGCCGCCTGAAGCTGGGCCAGACGCTTTGCCTGGATGCCGAGGTCGAGGCAGTGGTGTTTTTCGATGCCGCGGGGCGCACCATGGCGCGGGAAATTGCCCCCGCCTTAACCGTCGTGGAGTAAGGGCTGCGGGACAACGCGCGTTCATCGCCCCCTACTCCGCCGTTTGCGACGGCGGCGCGGTCAGCGCCACCCATGCATCATATTGCGACAAGAACACCCGCCCGCTCAGATCATCGAGGAAATGGCTTTTCTTCAACCGATCCGTGACCGGCCCCTTCACCTCGGACATGTGCAAGGTAATGCCCATATCCTTCAGCCGGTGGTTCAGCGCCTCAAGCGCCTCGAGCGCCGAGAAATCGATCACATTCACCGCCGAACACATCAGCACCACATGGCAGATCGGCCCATCCTTGCCCACGCGGTCCAGCACATAATCCTCCAAGAACCGCGCATTGGGGAAATACAGGCTTTCGTCGATGCGGATCGTCAGGATGGCCGGGTCAGTCTCGACCTTGTGGCGGTGGATGTTGCGGAAATGCTGGGTGCCGGGCACCAGCCCCACCTCGGCCACATGGGGTTTGGAAGTTTTGTAAAGATGCAACAGGATCGACAAGATCACGCCCGCCGAGACGCCCGTCTCCACCCCAAAGCCCAAGGTCAGCAAGATCGTGGCCACAACCGCCGCGAAATCGGCCTTGGAATAGCTCCAGCTTGTCTTGAGGATCGAGAAATCCACAAGGCTGAGCACCGCCACGATGATGGTGGCGGCCAAGGTCGCGGTGGGCAGGAAAAAGATCAAAGGGGTCAAGGCCAGCGCCGCGATGGCAAGACCCACGGCCGTATAGGCCCCTGCCGCAGGCGTCTCGGCCCCGGCATCGTAATTGACGACCGAACGCGCAAAGCCGCCCGTCACCGGGTAGCCGCCCGTGAAGCCTGCCCCCAGATTGGCCGCGCCCAGACCGATCAATTCCTGATTGGGGTCGATGCGCTGGCGTTTCTTGGCCGCCAAGGTCTGCGCCACCGAGATCGACTCGACAAAGCCGATGACCGAGATCAGCAGCGCTGGCACGAAAAGCGCGGTCAAAAGCTCGAAATTGACGCTCGGCAGCGTCAGGGGCGGCAGCGATTGCGGCACAGCCCCCACGATCGACACGCCGCGCTCGGACAGACCCAAGCCCCAGACAGCCAGCGTGGTGACGACGACAGCCGCCACAGGCCCCGCCTTTTGCGCGATATCGGCAAGCTTGGGGCGCATGCCGCGTGCGATCAACAGGGGCTTGAGCCCCTTGCGCACCCAAAACAAGAACGCGGTGGATACAACACCGATGACCAGCGTGATCGGGTTCACATCCCCCAAATGCGCAATCAGCGAACCCGCGATCTGGGGCAGCGTGTGGCCATGGGCCGAAACACCCAAGATATGCTTGAGCTGGCTCACCGCGATCAAGATGCCCGATGCGGTGATAAAGCCCGCAATCACCGGATGGCTGAGGAAATTGGCCAAAAAGCCCAGCTTCAACAGGCCCATCGCCAGCAAGATGGCACCCGACATCACCGCCAGCGTCAATGCCGCGATGGCGTAGCCCACCGTGCCTTGATCGGCCACCTGCCCCACCGCCGCCGCCGTCATCAGCGACACCACCGCGACCGGACCCACCGCCAGCGCGCGCGAGGTGCCGAAAATCGCGTAAAGGATGATCGGCAAGATCGAGGCGTAAAGCCCCGCCTCGGGTGGTAGCCCCGCCAGCATCGCATAGGCCAGCGATTGCGGGATCAGCATGATCGTCACGATTACGGCGGCCATCATGTCATTTTGCAGCGCATCGCGCGTGTAATGGCGGCCCCACTCAAGGACGGGAACATATTTGCGCAGGGTCTCGATCATGGCCGGTGGTCTTTTTATATGGGGCGGTTTGGGTCGGGCCGCCGGGTGTTTGGTGGCATGCGGTCGGGCTATGCCGCCGGGTGATCTTGGTTTGCCTGCGCCATCGACCACAACGTGGATGAGCGCATGCCCGAGCGGCAATAGGCCAGCACCGGGCCGGGCAATGTGTTCAGCAGATTGGCAAAACCTGCGGCTTTGTCATCGGTCAGATCGGCCTGCGTCACGGGCAGGTAACGCGCCTCAAGCCCTGCGGCGCGCGCCGCCTGTTCGATCTGGACAAAGCTGGGCTGTTCCGGCTCTTCGCCATCGGGGCGGTTGCAGATGATCGCGCGAAACCCTTGGGCGGCGATCTGGGCAAGCTGGTCTTGGGTGATCTGGCCAGTGACGGACAGGTCGTCCGTTAGGGTGCGGATGTCCATCGCGGCACCTCCTTTTCAATCGGAAACTGTCGGGCGTGGTTCGGGCGAGGGCATGGCCCCCGCCCGGGCTGGGTCACAGCGCGTTGATCGGCACCTTGAGCATCGGGTTGCCATTCTTGTCCTTGGGAATGTCGCCTGCGCGCATGTTCACCTGCAGCGACGGGATGATCAGCTTGGGCATGTCGAGCTGCGCGTCGCGTTCGGTGCGGAACTTGACGAAGTCATCCTTGGTTTTGCCGCTGCCCACATGGATGTTATGCGCCTTTTCATCGCCCACGGTGGTTTCCCACTGAATATCGCGGCCATTGGGGCCGTAGTCGTGGCACATGAATAGTCGCATCTCATCAGGCAGGCTCAGCACTGTTTGGATGCTGTCATAAAGCGTGCCCGCATCACCGCCGGGGAAATCGGCGCGTGCCGACCCACCATCGGGCATGAACAGCGTGTCGCCCACGAAGGCCGCATCGCCCATCACATGGGTCATGCAAGCGGGCGTATGGCCGGGGGTGTAGATCGCAAAAGCGCGCAGGCCCCCGATCTCATAGCTGTCGCCATCATCGAACAATTTGTCGAATTGGCTGCCGTCGCGCTGGAACTCGGTGCCTTCGTTGAAGACCTTGCCGAAGGTATCCTGCACCACGGTGATGTTGCGCCCGATGCCGATCTTGCCGCCGAGCTTCGACTGGATATAGGGCGCGGCGGACAGGTGGTCGGCATGGACATGGGTCTCGATCAGCCACTCGACCTTCAGGCCCTTTTCCTGGACATAGGCGATGATCTCATCGGCATTGTCATAGGTGATCCGACCGGCCGCGTAATCGATATCCATCACGCTGTCGACGACGGCACAGCTGTTGGAGTTGGGGTCCTTCACGACATAAGAGATCGTGTTTGTCGCGGGGTCGAAGAACGGTGCGACCACGGGACGGACATTCATGTTCACGGGAAAATCGGACATATCAGGCCCTCCGGCTTGGTGGTTTAGGATGTCGCCTCAGCCTTTGGCCGAGACAGGTTTTGCAAGAATTTCGCAGCGAAAATGCCGCCGATGAGCGCCGCGGTGAACAAGATCACCTCGATCCGGCCCGTGCCGAGTGCCGGCAGCGCGCCGCCTGGACAAAAGCCCGCGATGCCCCAGCCCACACCAAAGACCGCCGAGCCGCCGATCAGGCGCGCATCAAGATTGCGCGCGGTCGGCAGCACGAAGCGCCCCTCGAACACGGGCCGCGCGCGGCCAAAGACCATGCGGTAACCCAAAGCGGTCACGATCAGCGCGCCGCCCATCACGAAGGCAAGCGACGGGTCCCATGTGCCAGCAATATCGAAGAAATTGATGACCTTGGCAGGGTTCGCCATGCCCGAGACCACGATGCCGGTGCCAAAGATCACACCGATGAGATAGACGATAATCAAATGCATCAAGATCACCCTGCGAAAACGTGACGGACGAGATAGACGGTCACGGCGGTCGTCGCCATGAAGGTGAGCGTGGCCGCGATCGAGCGGGGCGAAAGCCGCGCCATGCCGCAGACGCCATGCCCCGAGGTGCAGCCTGACCCATAGGTCACGCCGATGCCCACGATAAAGCCGCCGATCAGCAGCATGGGGGTCGAGACAGGCACGGTGATTTCAGGCATCTGGCCTGCAACCAGCCAATAAACCGTTGGGCCGGTGACCATGCCGAGCAAAAGCGCGATGCGCCAGCTGGCGTCTTGCCACGAAGATGGGGCGAAAATGCCCGCCAAAACGCCCGTGGCCCCCATGACGCGGCCGATGGCCAACATCAGCAAAACCGCCGATAGCCCGATCAAGGCCCCGCCGAAGGTCGAGGTGAGTGGTGTGAATGCCGTTTCGATCATGCGCGCACCCCATAGGTGACGGGCAAGCATAGCTTGATTATTGCAGTCATTTTGACTGGCTCCTTCCTGTTCGCAAGATCATGCATAGCGATTCGTGTGGGCGCGATCAGTGACCTAGTCACACAAGCGCCCCATCGGCGAAAAAAGGGCGCAGAAAAGCCTCGGGGTTTTCGCGTTTCAGCTTTGGGCCAAGGCGCGCAGGCCCTCGCAATCGAGGATCTCGATCACGCCGCGCGATTGCGCGATCCAGCCGCGGCGCTGGAATTCCGCCAATTGCCGCGAGATCACCTCGCGCGCGGTGCCAAGCTCGGCGGCCAATTGCGCATGGGTGGCCTTCAGTACGCCGGTATCGGCGCGTTCGATGATCTTCTGCGCCAGCCGAATATCCATGCGCCGAAAGGCGATATCCTCGATCACATGGACCAGATCGGTGATCCGGCGCGAATAGGCACGAAAGACGAAATTGCGAAATTCCTTGGAGGAGGCGACCAGATCGTCGAACACACCGCGCGGGATGGCGGCGGCGACGATATCGGTCTCGGCGATGCCTTCGGCGGCATAATCCTCATAGGCCAGCATGCAGGCCGTGGTCAGCACGCAGCTTTCCCCTGCGGTGACGCGGTAAAGCACGACCTCGCGCCCGCTTTCGGCCAATTGCTGCACCCGCACAGTGCCTTGCAGCAGCAACAGCAGGTTGTCGGGCGATTTGCCCGGACCAAAGATGACGCTATCGGCCGGCAGGCGCACGACATGGCTGCGCGTGGTCAGCACATTGCGCAAGCCCGGCTCAAGCTTGCTGAGGCCTTCGAAGCGGTCAATCCAGTCATCACTCTTGGCCAGCGCTGTCATGTCCGTGGCTTTCACGCGGTGTGTTCCATGTCTTTAGCTAACGCCAAGCGGTACGAATTGCATCCCCTTTGCGCAATACCACAGCCCAGCGGCGCGCTCATGCCGCAGCGAAACGCGCGCGCGCCAAGGGCTTGCGCATCAACGCGCTTGGCATGGTGATGCCGTCCCGCGTGATCTGGTTGCGGGTGATGACGCGCCAGCCGTGCCTGCGGAAAAAGCGTTCGCCCAACAGGCTTGCCTCGGCTTCAAGATCGCGCAGGCCCGCCGATCGGGCGCGCCCCTCGACGATGGCGTAAAGCGTATCGGCCACGCCTTGGCCCATCACTTCGGGGGTGACATAGGCGAAATCCACCCATCCCGTGGCGATATCCACTGTCATGAAGCCCAAAAGCGCGTCGCCCTGTTCGGCCACGATGGTCTGTGCCTCGATCAAGCGCCGGCGCCAGCCCTCATCCATCGGTGGTGCGGGCGACCAAGCCTTGCATTGTTCCGCCGAATAATGCCGCCCCGCCCCTTCACGGACCGCGCGGTGATAAATCTTGGCAAGCCCCGGTGCATCGGTCACGCGGCAGGGCCGAAAGATCACCCCGTTCATGCAAGTGCCGCCGCGGCAAGACCCGAAAGCAGATCGGCGATCAGATCATCGGGATCTTCGAGGCCCACCGAGAGCCGTACCAAACCCGGCGTGATGCCAAGCGTCGCCTTCTGCGCATCTGACAGCCGCTGATGCGTGGTGGTCGCAGGATGGGTGATGATCGATTTCGCATCGCCCAGATTGTTCGAGATGATGATCGTCTCAAGCGCGTTGAGGCAACGGAACGCCGCCGCCTGCCCGCCTGCGATCTCCATCGCGATCATGGTGCCGCCCTTTTCCATCTGCGCCATCGCCAGCCCATGCTGGGGATGGCTGGCCAGACCGGGATAGATAACGCGTGCGAGCCCCGGCTGCCCCTCGAGCGCAGTGGCGATGCGCAACGCGCTTTCGGCTTGCGCGCGGCAGCGCAGGTCCATCGTCTCGAGCGATTTGAGCATGACCCAAGCGGTAAAGGGCGACATCGCACCGCCCGTATGCTTCATATAGGGGATCACGGTCTTGTTGATGTAATCATGGCTGCCCAGGATCACACCGCCAAGGCAGCGCCCCTGCCCGTCGATATGCTTGGTGGCCGAATAGATCACCACATCGGCGCCAAGGCCTAGCGTGTCTTGGAACACGGGCGTGGCAAAGACATTGTCCACGATGACCAGCGCGCCCACCGCATGGGCGAGCTTTGACACGGCGGCGATATCGATCACCTCGAGCGTGGGGTTCGAGATCGACTCGAAAAACACCGCCTTGGTGTCGGGCCGGATCGCGGCCTGCCAGGCTGCCAGATCGGTGCCATCGACAAAGCTGACCGTGACGCCGTAGCGCGTCAGCACCTCTTCGAGAATATAAAGGCATGAGCCGAAGAGCGCGCGCGCCGAGACGACATGATCGCCCGCACGCAGCATCGAAACCAATGCGCCATTGACCGCCGCCATGCCGCTGGCCGTGGCGAATGCGGCTTCGGCCCCTTCAAGGCCCGAGATGCGCTCCTCGAACATTGCAACGGTGGGGTTGCCGTAGCGGGCGTAGATATATTCATCGGGGCCGGTTTCGACGAAACGCGCCTCGGCGGCCTCGGCGCTGTCATAGACAAAGCCTTGGGTCAGGAAAATCGCCTCGCTCACCTCGCCATATTGGCTGCGCTTGGTGCCGCCATGCACGGCGCGGGTGCGGGGTTTCCAGTTCGGATTGTTGACGCGCGTCATGCCCGTTTCCTTTCGCATCGTTGCGAGGTGCAAGACCTCGGTTAAGCTCAGGGTCGGGGGGGTGCGGGCAAGCCGAACATCCGCGACCTCTTTAGCGGTATGTTTAACGTGGCCCGCAATCCGGTTCACAAATCGCCACGCGCAGGTGGCTACGCCGTGGCCGCGTCCGCGTCAAGCGGGGTTGAAGCTTCGGCGCGCGTCACGGAAATGTCGCGCAGCCTTCATCCAAATGTTGCGGCTCAGCCTT
>Ga0209652_1001206_pt1 | contig 21246 bp, 19 predicted proteins | sample SaaInl74LU_5_DNA_FD_184641 | JGI IMG/M metagenome (GOLD analysis project Ga0209652, IMG submission 184641) | Marine microbial communities from expanding oxygen minimum zones in the Saanich Inlet - ESP_74LU_5_DNA (SPAdes) (version 2) | ecosystem: Environmental > Aquatic > Marine > Intertidal zone... | reverse complement strand
GTGTAATGCATCAGATGAAAGCAAAAAAAAAGGATAGCTTCTTCATGAACCTATCCTTTTGATGTTGTGGGAGATACTGGATTCGAACCAGTGACCCTCTGCTTGTAAGGCAGATGCTCTGAACCAACTGAGCTAATCTCCCAATATTGTTACTCTGCGATCAGTGACCCTTCCGACTATGGTCGGAATGCTCTGAACCAACTGAGCTAATCTCCCAATATTGTTACTCTGTGGACAATGACCCTTCCGACTATGGTCGGAATGCTCTGAACCAACTGAGCTGATTTACCATTGTTGTTGTCCCTATCGCTTTAGGGAGTGCAAATATAGAGGAAAAAATATTCAACGCAATAGTTCGAGAAAAAAAATCTAAAAATCTTTGTTGTTTCTTTGTCATATGAATCGCGCCGTGGAGTATTTGAAGTACGTTTTGCATGCTAGGAATGAGCATGGACTACATTCTCCATTTCTTTTTGAGCTTTATAATGAGGTTTTTAAGTCGCCAAAGCAATTTTATTGTTTTGACGAGCTTGAAGCAAAAAGGGCTGCTTTAAAGAAAGACCATCGGATAATAAAGGTGAGCGATTTTGGTGCGGGCTCGAATTATGGAGGTGGAAGTGAACGAGCAATCTCGAAAATTGCTAAACAGTCTTTAAAGTCAAAAAAATACGCTCAGCTTTTGTTCAGATTAGCGCATCATTTAAAGCCTAAACGAATTTTGGAGTTAGGCACATCTTTAGGCTTAAGCACTTGCTACCTGGCGCTGTCAAATTCGAAAACAGAGGTGGTGAGTATCGAAGCGTGTCCAAATATCCATCGCGAAGCAAAAGAGATTTTTAAGCATTTCAAAATCGAGAATGTCAAAGCTATCAATGCTACCTTCCAAGACGCACTCCCTGAGTTAAAAGGACGTTTTGATATCATTTTTATTGATGGTCATCACGATGGACCTGCCTGTTTGGCTTATTTGGAAGCCTTGAAAAAGCATCTCAGTCAGGAAGCTTTTGTTGTTGTTGACGATATTCGTTGGAGTCAGGATATGTTTGATGCATGGATGGAAATGAAGCAAGACCCCTTTTTTCAGGTGAGTTTAGATGTTTTTGAGTTAGGAATTCTAGTTCTTCGTCCGCAACAATCGAGATCACATCATATTCTTCGCTACTAGATGCTGTTTTAACTTGTTGTTAAGTGCAGATGTCGAGTAGTTTGTTTAGTTTAGAAGACTCAAAAAAAAACGATGAAAAAGATATTCCTTTTAATGATGTTGTTGGTGCCTGTTCTTGGGTTTAGTCAAAGAGATGCTCAAGGCGGATTAACCAAAGAAGAACAACAAAAAAGTAGTGCGGAGATTTACCTCAGTATGGCACTCACTGAAAATCAAGGTCGTGTCTCAGTAAAACTGGATTTTGGAAAAACAATTTCAGAAATCGTTACTGATAAAATGATTCTTGTTGAGATTGAAGAACTGAACAGGATGAGGTTTGATAGCGTAATAGAGGCGATGAACACTTTAGCTTCTTACGGTTGGGAACTTGAGGAAAGCTATACCATTGAAACAAGAACGGGTGCATTAACCTACATTATTTTCGCAAAAGAGGTAGACAGATTGAAACGGTATTCGACTGGTCCCGCAACCAAACCTTCCATTCAAAGTAAAGGAGGGAAAACTCCAGCCAAAAAATAACGGTGTTTAAATTCACAGTTTTAAGCCCCTCGTTACGAACGAGAGGGCTTTTTTTGTGCGTTGATTGCGCATTCTGGCTAACTTTGTTCAATGAGTCAAAACGACCTCGGAAAATATAAACGCACGAAGATTATCTTCTTCTTGTTAGCGGTTTACGTTATTTTTCAATTGTTGTGGTGGGTGTTCCATCTTGTAGACCTTCACGGCCAGTTGTTTGATATGGAGCTAAAACTCGCTGAAACAGACAATACTGGGGAAGTCTTGCATCGCTATTCTAAAAAAGTAACCATGATTGTGGGAGAAGGTGCTGTGTTTATCCTGCTTTTGGTATTGGGTATTTGGCGAATAAGAAGGAACTTACGAAAGGAAGAACTGTTAGCGAGCCAAGAAAAAAATTTCATTTTGGCAATAACCCATGAACTGAAAACACCAGTTGCTTCGATCCGACTCTTTCTCGATACCCTGAAGAAAAGAGAGCTTCCTAGAGAAAAACAAGTTGAATTTTTGGAAGACGCTTCACAAGAAACGCATCGACTAGACCAGTTGGTTGAGAATATTCTTCTTTCAACCCGACTTGAACAAGATCAGTTTTTTGGTCATTTCGAAACCTTGAATTTTAGTGAGCTCATTTTAAACGTTGCTCAGCGCTTCCAGAAATCTTTAGTGAAAAAGCACCATTTAAGCCTTGATCTTATTGATGATGTAATGCTTGAAGGCGATCGTATAAGTTTGGAACTTTTAGTGAGTAACCTCTACGAAAACGCAGTGAAATATGGAGGTTTGGAGCCGGAAGTAAATCTCAGCTTAAGCCAAGAGGCCTCAATATTTGTGTTGAGAGTATCAGATAAAGGTTTAGGTATACCGCCAGAAGAACGAGAACTAATTTTCAGAAAGTTCTATCGCATGGGAAGTGAAGATACCCGAAGTGCGAAGGGAACTGGAATTGGACTCTATATGGTACAACAAATTGTGAACCTGCATCGAGCTAAGTTAATTCTCAAGCAAAATAAACCTCAAGGAGCTATCTTCGAAATTCAATTTACAACACATGAAGCAATCAAATAAAGTAGGCCTAATTATACTAGACGGCTGGGGTCAAGGAGCTCCGGGCAAACAAAATGCAATTGATCAGGCTAAAACTCCTTATGTTGACGCGCTTCTCGAGAAATATCCAAACGCATCACTTTTAACCGATGGAGAGCATGTAGGGCTTCCTTCTGGACAAATGGGGAATTCAGAAGTGGGGCATATGAATATTGGTGCTGGGCGAATTGTGTATCAAGACCTCTTGCGCATTGATCGAGCAATCAGTTCTGGAGATTTTTTCAAAAATGAAGAACTCAATGCGCTTTTGGATGATGCAAAAATGAGCGGTCAAAAGGTTCACCTCATGGGCTTAGTTTCTCATGGAGGAGTGCACTCACAACAAGCCCATCTCAATGCACTTCTTGACCTTTGTCATCAAAAAAACTTGCCCAATGTAGCGGTGCATGCCTTCACGGATGGGCGTGATTGTGATCCCAACTCTGGATTAGAAGCGCTTTTAGCTTTAGAGAAGAAAATGAACGAAACCGGCGCGGTTTTGGCATCGCTTCATGGGAGGTATTACGCCATGGATCGTGATTTACGCTGGGAAAGAATCGCCAAGTCGTACAATGTTATGGTGAAAGGTGAAGGTCCTACAGCTGAGTCTGGTTCTGAGTTGCTTCGCGAAGCCTATAAAAATGGTACCACAGACGAATTTATCATTCCTCATGTAATATGTGGCGATAACGCTGCCCCGAAGGCCTTAATTGAAGAAGGCGATTTGGTGATCTGTTTCAATTTTAGAACAGACCGCTGCAGGCAGATCACGAGGGCGTTATCTCAAGAAGATTTTGATGATTTTGGGATGAAGAAACTCAAGCTGACCTTTGCTACCATGACCAATTATGATAGCTCTTTTAAAAACGTGAAGGTCTTGTACGACAAGGATAAGCTGAAAGATACACTTGGAGAAACCTTAAGCGCTGCAGGTAAAAAACAGCTTCGAATGGCTGAAACAGAGAAATATCCGCACGTGACGTTTTTCTTTAATGGCGGGCGAGAGGTGCCTTTTGAAGGGGAGTCTCGTTTGATGGCAAACAGCCCTAAAGTAGCCACTTACGACCTTCAGCCAGAAATGAGCGCTCAAGACTTGGTGGATTTGATTTCACCGGAAATTGAAAACGAAGCAATGGACTTTTTCTGCTTGAACTTTGCAAATCCAGATATGGTAGGGCATACGGGGGTGTTTGATGCCATCGTGAAGGCGGTAGAAGTAACAGATAACTGCTTGAAACAAGTGGCCGAATTAGCAATAAAGCACAATTATCAACTCATTGTGATTGCAGATCACGGGAATGCTGATATGGCTTTGAATGCTGATGGAAGCGCAAACACAGCGCATACTACTAACCCTGTTCCAATTATCGTTATCAGTGACGATGTTAAAACAGTGAAGTCGGGAGTACTTGCAGATGTAGCACCAAGCGTCTTAAAACTAATGAACCTCCCACAGCCAGCGGCCATGACAGGTTCATCATTGGTTTAATGTCTTACGATATCAAGTTGCATTAAAGCACTACTTGCTTCCTTGGAAGAAGGTGGTGCTTTTTTTAGCTGCGATGATGCGAAAATTACTTTCGAAGAATAGTTACTTCTCCGGAGAATTCTTCTCCATCTGATCTGAGGTAAACATAGTAGTACGTGCCTTCAGATAAGTCGTTACCTCCTTCGTTCTGTCCACGCCAGTTGTTTTTGTAATTTGAATTTTGATAAACCAAATTACCCCAACGGTTATAAATTCTCAGTTCAGAATTCGGGAACCCTTCTAATCCTTCAATAACAAAGTTGTCGTTCAAATTATTCCCATCTCCAGGAGTGAAGACGTTTGGAATTCGGGTGTCGCAGCCTACAACGTTAATTTCCACCAATCCCGCTTCACCGCACTCGTCTACAATTCCAACATAATACAGAGCTGGTTCGTCAAAAGTAAACGAGCCGTTGGTGTTGGTGTAAATGGTGGAGTCTGTTGGTTCGAGCTGATTGAGGTCAAGCCATGTTGAAACGCTGTACACATAGTCTGGACTACCACCAGAAGCTAGAGGGAGCGAAGGGGCAGAGATGCAAATTTGCATGCTATCTACAACCACAAATGGCTCTGGTACAACTACCATAAAGCTATCGGCCACTTCAGAAAAGCAAAAATCAATTACATTAACACTCACCATTCCGGCATCCCCAGAGTTGATGTTGTTCGTGGCGTTGCTGTCTCCAGTACTCCAAGTGTAAGTGAAAGGAGCAAATCCATTTTCAGGTGTAGCGTTAACATTAACGCTTGCGCCATTACAAAGGAAAAGGGGGTCAGCAAGGTCCAGGCTTGGATCAGTATAATTGACGATGTTCAAGGTTTGGGTCACCAAGGCAACATCACCGCAAGCATTCACATAATCATATGAAATTATTACGGTTTCGGTGTCTTCATCGATGTCATCAGCAATAGAAACTACGGGTATTGTCAGCTGCAATTCTCCTTCAGGAAAAGTGTAGATGGTAGCAAGTTCTTCGTAGTCAACACCGTTTTCAGCTGTACCTTCAAATATAAGTTGAATTTCATCCGGCACTTCAAGGTTTGGGCGAGTGATGGTCAAAATTCCTTCAAAGCAGCCCTCCAATATACTGTTGGTTGGAAAGTTTGGAGGAGCATTTGGCACATCTACAGAAATAGAACCTGGGCTAGTGAAACTGTCTGCCTCTAAAAATACTGCAGAATCGAAAGCGGTGTCGCCAGCATCTGCGATGGCAATTTTGATGTGGTAGGTTTCGCCGCATTCCACTGAGGTAGCAGCGGTAAGCACAACCGTAAGGCCATCAAACTGCGTGGAGTTAGGGTCGCCGTTGAACTCATTATCGATGTAAAAAGCAGCATTCTGATCCCAATCAGGACTCACTTGTTCGCATTGAGATGGAGTTCCGTTAGATCCTGAAGTGCCATTGTTCACGGTGTTGATGGTTACAGGGATGTTTGTGCCTGGAATAATAGCGAGATTGACTGCGTTATCTGAAAACGGACCATTAATGCCAGGTCCAGATAAAAAGAATCCAAAGGCATCATTTACACTACCGCAAACGTATTCATTGTATTCTTCAGAACTGAATACATATCGAAAAACCACAGAGTCACCATTGGGAACAAAATCAAATTCCAAAATTGCAGCATCGTTGGTGTCGAAAGTTGAGAGTTGATCAAGGTCAGGATCATTCACTCCAAAATTACCACCGCCAAGACCAGAACCACCGGCGTTATTTGGGCCAATAGCAACACCTACATCTCCAGTAGCTAGAACTACCCCACTATTGAGACCAATGTTAGAATTTTCGCTGTTGAACGATCCGATTTGATTGTCGTCGCCAGAAAAAGTGATGTTCGAGATGTCAACACCACCTCCGAGCAAAATATTCTGAACGGCGTCTGTGGCGTTAACGGTATTGTCAACAATCAATTGAGCGCTTGCTAGGAAAGGGCTGAACGTCAGTAAGAAAATGAGTGTCTTTTTAATCATCTTATGGGCTTGTATGGCGATAAATTTAAAAAATCTTGTGCAGTATGTGCGTATTAGATGTAATTGTACTTGAAATGGTTGTCTGTGGAACGAAGATGATTTAAACTTTTTTATCTTCCTAAACATGACAATACAAGTTTGAGTTCAATGAGGAAAGCTATCTTTGGTTCATGAGTGAAGAATTGATCAAGGTGAAAGACATCACCAAGGTTTATGAAATTGGAGATCAAGTGGTAAATGCCTTAGCCGGTGTAGACTTGGTGATCAAGAAAAATGAATATGTAGCTTTAATGGGCCCGTCGGGTTCTGGCAAGTCGACCTTAATGAATATGCTGGGCTGCTTGGATACCCCTACTTCTGGCCAGTATTGGTTAAATGGAATTGATGTAGCCAATATGAGTGATGACGAATTGGCTGAAGTAAGGAACAAAGAAATTGGCTTCGTTTTTCAAACATTCAACCTTTTGCCCAGATACACTTCACTTGAAAATGTAACCCTGCCCATGATCTACGGCGGTGCAAATAAAGCTGATCGGAATGCTCGTGGAATGGAAGTTTTAGAACAAGTAGGGCTTGGAGACCGGGTGGAGCATAATCCTAATGAGCTGAGTGGTGGGCAAAGACAAAGGGTGGCTGTAGCTCGTGCTTTAGTGAATAAACCCTCCATTATTTTGGCCGATGAGCCAACAGGTAATCTCGATACCAAAACCTCGCAAGAAATCATGCACTTGTTTTCTGAGATTCATGAAAAAGGGAATACCATTATTATTGTTACTCACGAAGAAGACATCGCTGCGCATGCCCATAGAATCGTGCGTTTAAGAGATGGTAAAATTGAGTCAGACGAGGTAAATAAAAATCCCGTCATCGCATAAAAGTCAAGCGAGTAAAATATCGTTTCTTTGCATCCTTATTCCCTTAAAATAGGTTCAAGTGAAGTACGATCGTATAGCAACATTACTCAGTAAGTCTCAAGCAGGCCGTAAAATAACGGTTTGTGGATGGGTGCGCACGTTTAGAAACGACCGCTTTTTGGCAGTGAATGACGGTTCTAGTGTTAGTAATCTTCAACTCGTTATCGAAAAGGAGAATTTCGACGAAACACTATTGAAACAACTCACAACTGGAGCGGCAATTACGGCAAAAGGCCTTTTGGTTGAATCGCAAGGTAGCGGTCAGGAAACAGAACTCATGGTAGAAAGCCTAGAGCTTTTGGGAGCTGCCGATCCTGAGGTTTATCCCATGCAGATGAAGCGCCATTCTATGGAGTTTCTTCGCGAAAAAGCCCACTTGAGATTCAGAACAAGTACTTTCGCTGCAGTATTTCGCATCAGACACGGAATGACCTATGCCATACACGAGTACTTTCACAAAAATGGTTTCTATGGGATGCATACACCAATCATTACAGGGTCTGATGCTGAGGGAGCAGGGGAAATGTTCAAAGTAACCACCTTGGACCTGAACAATGTTCCGAAGAATGAAGCTGGTGAAGTGGATTTTAAAGAGGATTTTTTCGGGAAAGCAACAAACCTTACTGTTTCTGGACAGCTAGAGGCTGAACTTGGCGCGATGGCTCTTGGGAAGGTGTATACTTTCGGACCAACATTCAGAGCGGAGAATAGCAATACTTCTCGCCACTTGGCGGAGTTTTGGATGATTGAACCAGAGATGGCATTTGCAGATCTTCAAGACGATATGGACTTGGCCGAGGACTTCATGAAATACCTTCTTCAATTTGCTTTGGATAACTATCCGGAAGAGTTGAAATTGTTGGAAGAAAAGGAATTGAACGACGAAAAAGCAAAGCCTCAGGCCGAAAGAAATGAAATGCCTCTGACAGCGCGTTTAAAGTTTGTTGTTGAAAATCAATTTGAGCGCATTACATATACCGAGGCCATCGACATCTTAAGAAATTCAAAGCCTTACAAAAAGAAAAAATTCAAGTACCCTGTTGAATGGGGAATTGACTTACAAAGTGAGCACGAACGCTACTTGGTAGAAAAACACTTTAAAACACCGGTAATTCTTTCAGATTATCCGGCAGGGATAAAGGCCTTCTACATGCGCAGAAACGACGATAACAAAACCGTTGCTGCAATGGACGTGCTGGTGCCTGGTATTGGCGAAATCATAGGTGGTAGCCAACGTGAAGAACGTCTTGATATTCTTCTTGAAAAATGCGCGGAATTCAATATTCCTGAAGACCATGTTTGGTGGTATTTGGAACTTCGAAAATTTGGAACAGCACCCCACGCAGGCTTTGGTCTAGGATTTGAAAGATTAATCATGTTTGTGACGGGAATGACCAACATTAGAGACGTTATTCCTTTTCCAAGAACCCCACAAAACGCGGAGTTCTAAAATTTGAGTCAACTCTTGTCAATAAGCTTTTAAGTTGCTGAAGACCGCTCTGAGATGAAATACGTAATTTGTGCTTAACGAATGAGACTGAAAAAGCATGCTTAAACAGACACTACAACATAAACTACTACAGAAGCTGAGTCCACAACAGATTCAGCTGATGAAGCTGCTCCAAGTGCCTACTATCGAGCTAGAACAACGCATCAAGGAAGAACTTGAGGCGAACCCTGCTTTGGATGAAGGTAGAGAAGAAGATAACGAGTACGACGATGAGTTTGATGGTGACGAGGAAAGAAAGGAAAAAGATGATGAATTTGACATCAGCGATTACCTTTCTGATGACGAAACACCAGATTATAAAACATCAGTAAACAACAAGGGAGTTGACGACGACGATAAACATGTTCCAATAGGAAGTGGTACCACATTTCAGGAAATGCTTTCGAGCCAATTGAGCATGCGTTTGCTCAACGAGAAGCAACAAGTTATTGCAGAGAACATTATCGGTAATCTCGATGACTCGGGCTACCTGAGAAGAGAATTGAAGGCCATTGTGAACGACATGGCGTTTTCTCAAAACGTCATGACTACCGTTGAAGAACTCGAAGAAGTTTTGGCTGTAGTTCAAGAATTAGACCCACCTGGAGTAGGAGCTCGAGATTTGAAAGAATGCCTCGTTATTCAGATGAAAAGGAAGGAAAACCCTACTTGGAGTCAGGCCTTAGCCATCATTATTCTTGAAGATTATTTCGATGAGTTCAGCAAAAAGCACTACGATAAAATCATCAAGAAATTAGAGCTTGAAGATGAGCAAGACTTGAAAGAAGCGGTTGATGAAATTATTCGACTCAATCCTAAACCGGGGAATTCAATGAAGGAGTCGAGCAAAACCATGCAGCATGTGGTGCCCGACTTCCTAGTGAGCGTGGAGGATGATGAGTTAAAACTTCAACTGAATCAAAGAAATGCACCCGAACTTCGCGTGAGTAAGCAATACAAAGAAATGCTTCAAGGCTACAGTGAGTCGAAATCAGACAAGCAAAGCAAAGAGGCTTTAATTTTTGTTCGGCAGAAAATCGATAGTGCCAAGTGGTTTATTGATGCCATCAAACAACGTCAAAACACCCTTCTAATTACCATGAAGGCTATTCTTGAACACCAAGAAAGCTACTTTTTAACTGGAGACGAAACGAAGCTCAAACCGATGATCTTGAAAGACATCGCTGAGATGGTGAACATGGATATTTCAACCATTTCACGTGTAGCCAACAGCAAATATGTGCAAACGCCCTACGGAACCTTCTTGCTTAAAACTTTTTTCTCGGAGTCGCTTTCTACCGATTCTGGTGAAGAGGTGAGTACCCGAGAGGTGAAGAAAATTCTTGAAGATGCCATCGAGGCCGAAGACAAGCGCAAACCTTTGACGGATGAAAAACTTGCATCCTTGCTCAAAGAAAAAGGCTATAACATTGCGCGAAGAACAGTAGCGAAGTACAGGGAACAACTGAATATACCTGTGGCTCGAATGCGAAAAGAGCTTTGATGGATAAACTTGCTAAAGTTGTTTCCTACGTTTTTCATCCCCTGTGGATGCCCATGATTACGCTTTTCTGGGTCTTGAAGGAGGATCCGTTCTTGTTCGTTCAGGCAGATGTTTTTGTTTTCTTGATGATCATTTTATTGATTAACTCCTTAGCACCAGGGATTTCCATCTTCATCATGTACAAGAGAGGAATGATAGGGAGTTTAGAGGTTGAAAACAGAAAGGAAAGAATGTTGCCATTTCTTCTTGTGATTCTTTATTACAGTCTCTCTTATGGGGTTTTGAGGACGAAGCAAACACCAATTCCGCCTGAGATTTACAGCTTACTCTTTGCGCTTATCTTAAGCCTTGTTTTGTGCTTGTCGATTTCCTTGAGATACAAAATATCGATTCACACCATGGCGCAAGGGGCCTTGTTCGGTATTTTCTTAGCGCTTGGGATCAAACACGCTCTACCCATACATTTGGTATTAATTACAGTAGCTCTAATTGGTGCTCTTGTTGCTTGGGCAAGGCTGAGGATGAAAGTTCACACCGTAAGTCAAGTGTTTTGGGGCTGGTTACTTGGCGCTTTTGTGCACTATATAGTAATTGGCTTAGGCATTTGGATTTAAAGCAAAACTACAGAAAGGCCTATGGTAAAAGGCACGAGCTCTGGTCCGCGACCTTCTTTTAATAAAGGCGATAAACTATAAAACCCTGATAGATTAAATCGTCCGACACCGATTTTTGCGCTAAGTCCATATCGGTATCTCAATAGATTGGGGAGTTGGTAATATTTCCGCTTTCCACCATCATCAACGATTTTTGTGTGAACATTCACTACATAACCCACTTTCGCACCTACGGCCATTTTGAATTGCTTCAAGCCTCGTGTTCTTAAACGAAATTCAAGCGGTATTTCAACAAAATTTACAGAGACCTTATTCTTCCGATAGCTATAATTCTCGGGTAATGGACGGAAAAAGGTGTTGCCCGAAGTTTCCTCCTCTTCAAAACTACCGTTGTGATGAATATTGAAGGAGGAAAAGCCATAACCCCACGCGAAGCTGAAAATACTTTTCTCTGAAAAGGGATAATCATACATGATGTGGGCGTCGAAACCTGGCGAATACAACTGGATCTCCATGCTGTCTGCCATTTGCAAAAAAGCATCATTATGAAGTTCTATGATGAAACGGTCTTGCCCCGTAGGTGCCCTCCAGGGAAGAACAGGCTTGCTTTCAATTTGGCTGAAGCTCAAAAAACAACTTGAACACAAAAGAAAGAGGCTTAATAAATACTTCATGCTTCTACAGAAAGGTTTTGCTGCCAGCGCCAAGCATCAATAAGTGCATCAGCGAGGCTTAGTTCAGGAGTCCATTTGAGCAATTCTTTGGCTTTCAGACCTGAGGCATAAATTTGTTCTACATCTCCTGGTCGGCGTTCTCCTATGGCTACTTTCAATTTCAAATCGTTCACCAGCTCAAAGGTATCGATCACTTCTTTTACTGAGTTTCCTTTTCCTGTTCCAATGTTGAAGGCTTCGCAAGAATTGGGATTGTTGTTAGTCCAAGTTAATGCGGCAACATGGGCTTTTGCAAGATCAACGACGTGAATATAATCTCTAATGCAAGTTCCATCAGGGGTGTTGTAATCGTTGCCGAAAATGGTTAAACCATCGCGTAATCCTGCTGCACTTTGAGTGATGAAAGGCACCAAATTGTCTGGAGTTCCCAATGGAAGCTCGCCAATGAGCCCGCTAGCATGCGCCCCAATAGGATTAAAGTAGCGCAAAACAGCCGATGAAAGTCCTTTTACAGATGCATGCACATCACAAATCATACGCTCACACACTTGCTTGGTGTATCCGTAAGGCGAATTGGCGTGCTCGATGCTCGCGTTTTCATCCACGGGGAGTGATGTTGGCTGACCATAAACAGTACAAGAGCTGGAAAAAACCAATTGAGTGATTTTATACTCACGCAATGCATTGAGCAGCACAGATAATGAGCCGATGTTGTTCTGATAATACTTTAGGGGATTTAAAACCGACTCACCAACGGCTTTGAACGCGGCAAAATGAATGCATCCACAGATGTCGGGATGCTTAGCCAAAACGGAAATCAAGAATTGTACATCGCTGCAATCACCTTGATAGAAAATAGGAGCTTCTCCAATAATACTTTCGATTCCTTGTAAAACCTTGGGGTGCGAATTCGAAAAGTCATCTATAATAACTGGAGTGTACCCCGCCTTATACAGCTCTACTACGGTGTGAGAACCGATAAAACCTGCTCCTCCTGTTACTAAGATTGAATTCATTTTTTGGTCGTTCTAGCTGGCTAAAGGTAATAAAATGAGGCTTCAGAAGAAACCTACAATAACACCCTACTGAAAATTACAAAAGGGACGAAGCAGAAGCCCCACTTTTGAAACATGAAAAAACCCGAGCAAACGAGGCTTTTAGTCTTGAAGAGCTACGACCAAAACTTCCGGGAAATCTCGGAATTGATGGAATACTTGTCTTGCTTAGACGTGTTAAACTATAGCACTCGCTCAAGCAATAGCCTTGGGTTTAATGGGGACGCAAGCGCTCAACCCGAACTAATGATTCTTTTCATGGATAAAAAGATGAGCTTTGACGTTCATTTAAGTGCAAATGCCTTTTTGTTAAAATCGCTAAAATTTGGACCAAGGCGATTATCGAATTTCCGATTTTACTGCATTGATGTTTTGGGCGAACCTAAAGCAAATATCCTTGACGTGCTCGCAGAATGTGTTTTGACTCAAATGAAAGTTCATCCGTCAATGAATTGATAATAAGTTGTTTGTGCTGCTGTTTTTAAAAAAAAAGTCTTTTTACTGAAACACTTGATGAAGTGCTGACGTACATAAAAGCCTAACTAACCCAACTTGTATGAACACTAGCACGACCAATCAACTATTTGATTTGTCCTACCTGAATCAGGTCTTTCAGGGCAATCAAGATATGATCAATAACATCATTCAACTTTTTCTGGAGCAAGTACCGCAGTATATCCGTGAAATGGAGAAGTGCGTTGCGCAACAAGATTTTGTTTCTCTGCATCCTTTGGCTCATAAAGCAAAATCGAGTATTTCTATGCTCGGACTAAGAAGCATGGAACAGCGAATCATCACCATTGAAGAAGATTCAAGGAAACATCGTAATCAAGCCGGTTTAACCATCTTGGTGCAGGAAGTTCGAAATGAATGTACCATTGTATATGATCAATTAAGGAGCTTGCTTGAAACAAGTAATGCAGCATAAAATGGTCTGTTGACCCCTTTAAGGCCCGGTTATAATTCATAATTCGGGCTTTTTCATTATTTACTCGCAAGTTTGAGCGTGCACTTTTCGATTTTAAACTAATTATCGATAACGAGCAGGCCTTGTCTAAGCTAACTTAACCTAAAGTCTATGAGTATCTTTAAGGCCAATCAGAAGTATGATTTGTCTGGTTTGAATGAACTTTTCGGAGGCAATCAACACATGATAAACGAAATCGTGATGCTGTTCTTAGAGCAAGCCCCAAGGCACATTGAAGAAATGCAAGAATCACATCAACAACAGAATTTTGATTTGTTAGGGATTGTGGCTCATAAAGCAAAATCGAGCGTGGTAATGCTTGGCTTGAACGAACTTGCAAGTAAACTGAGCAAGATCGAAAAAGACACAAGAGATCGGAAAAATTATGATGGGCTTGAAGCCCTTCTTAATGAGGCATTAGACGAATACAAGATCGTTTTTGATCAATTCAAAAATTTTCTTGATGGGGCTAAAGGTGCTTAGTCATCAGTCTCTGGACGTCAAATCAAGGTGCAATTTTTTGAAAGTCGTGTTTTTAATTCTTCTCAAGTTGTAAATACGCTGTAGTGAACTTATTTTTGACGAAACCACAGCGCGGAATATGACCTGGAGTGAAGAAGACTTAAAGCAAATGAAAGAGCACGGCGTTTCACCTGAGGAAGTTGATCGTCAGCTAGCACTATATAAGGCGGGCAACACCCTTATTCAGCTTCAAGATGCTTGTACTCTGGGAAACGGTATTCAACAACTTTCAGAAAAAGATCTTGTTGAACTTGTTGGTCGCTTCGAACAAAGTCAAAATCAACTCGATATCTGTAAATTCGTTCCGGCCTCTGGAGCGGCGAGTAGAATGTTTCAGTTTTTATTTGAAGGAGATTCTTCTGCAAAGGCAAGGTTTGAACAAGACATCAATCATTTTCCTTTTTCAAAAAAATGGAGTGAAAAATTTGGGGCGGAACTGAGCTTGAATACCCAAGAAGCAATTGTTTTTTTACTTAGTGAAGAAGGCCTGAATTATGCTGATAAGCCAAAAGGGATGATCAGTTTTCACAATTATGGCCACGAGGTTAGAACGGCTTTCGAAGAGCATCTTTTTGAAGGGAAAGCATATGCTCAAGGGAGACATCAAAAAATCAATTTTCATTTTACTGTTGCGCCGAAATACGCTAAAGAAATTGAGGCTCACCTAGAGCGTGCCTGGAACAAAATAGCTCATGGTGGAGATGTTCAAGCACAGTTTGAGCTTAGTGTTCAATCACCAAGCACAGACACTATAGCGGTGAACGAAGACAACACACCTTTTAGAAACGACGCTGGGAACTTGGTTTTTCGACCAGGAGGTCATGGAGCCTTGATCCACAACCTTGACCAAATAGATGCCGATCTTATTTTCATTAAGAACATCGATAACGTTCTTCCGGAGCAACATTCTGAATTAAGTACCCAATACAAAAAGGCCTTGGGCGGATTAAGCTTGATGCTTCTAGATCAGATTCATGAGCTAGTTGAAGGGCTAAACTCCCACGCGAAGCAAGATTTCATTGTTCCAGCATTGAATTTTATTGATCGTTGGTTTTCTTTAGAAGGAACAGCCCACACGCCGGAAGCCCTCCTCCAAAAGCTAAATAAACCACTAAGGGTTTGTGGAATGGTGAAAAATCTTGGGGAGCCTGGAGGCGGTCCTTTCTGGGTGAAATACCCAAGCGGAAGAGTGAGTAGCCAAATCGTGGAAAAGGCACAAATCAATCTTGCATCGCGTGATCAGGAGTCCATATTAGCTTCTTCCACCCATTTCAATCCTGTTGACTTGGTTTGCGCTGTACGTAACCACAATAAAGAGAAATTTGACCTCACGAAATTTGTTGATCGAAGTGCCCATTTCATCGCCCGTAAATCAATTAAAGGAAAAGCCATCAAAGCCCTGGAATTACCGGGGCTTTGGAATGGGGGGATGGCTTTCTGGAATACGGTTTTTGTGGAAGTTCCACTGGACACCTTTTCGCCTGTTAAAACAGTGAATGATTTACTGAGACCCGAACATCAGGTTTAAGCTATTACAGAGCTATTGTTTAATCAAGGTTTCTAGGTAGACTTCAGAACCACATTCAATACGTAAAGTGTAATAACCAGGATCAAAGTTGTGATCAAATGTTACTTTGTTTTCGCTTATCAAATCTTGTTTTTCAACCACTAAGTGCTGTACTTCATTGCCCCTAAAATCGTAAACACCAATCTTAATTGTTCCGGTATAATCTCCTTCTAGACGCAGCGTAAATTGCTGGGTGAAAGGGTTGGGATAGATGTTAGATTTAAGCAAACTTTGATCTTGCGCTTCAATAAAGTCGATTACTTCAGACTTCATTTCGATCTTCAAGGCGAGTGGTAAAATCAATTCATCAGTATCTGATCTTATTTCCCAAATTTCCGGTGTGTCTGGCTGTGCTAGGTAGAACTTTACTGTTTCCATTTCATTACTAATCAAAATCAGGTCGTATTCTAAGCCTTCAACCAGCTGAACATTCTGTGGTTCTATAATCGCAATACCATTGGTGATATCGCTCGAATGCACTTCACCTTCGCCCAAAATGTATTCTTGTTTATCGCGAATAAACCACGAAAAGTTCTGGTTTTCACGAAGTACCACAGGAAGTTGAATCCGATTCAGTTCGCCAAATTCACAAGCTATAAAGGAGATGCTAATCAATTCGTTTTGACTTGCTCTGCTGACGGGACTAATGTCGTTTACTAGCGCACAATCACCTTCTTCGTCAATGAACTCGGGTAGTGCTGCTTGAAATGGATTGAGTTGAAAAGCGAGATCCTTGATTTTTCCAGCACCTTCATACTTTCCATTTTTGATGGCATCGCTTCTTGTACCGAAATAACTTACTCCCCAAGGATTGTTGAGGTCTACCTTGAAGCGGTATTCTGTGTTTTTCTGAAGAATAAGCTCTTCTTGAAGTACCCATTGGCTCCAAGTTTCATCGCCAACATTCAAGAGCATTTCTTGCTGAAAGATGATTTGCCACTTTCCTTGTAGATTTTTTTGATGAACCGAAAATTGTCCCATCTTGTCTTGGCTGCTGCTAGCTAAAATTGCAAAGGCTTTCAAGTTTACTTCTTCGCATGGGCTAAAGCTCTGACTCCATTCATGCGTTTTAGCATCAAGATCACAGTCTTTTCTTTTGTTGGAAAGGGAGCAAGGGTCAGACGCGGGGGTGATGCTGAACATGGCTTTACTTGGACGATGTTCTGCTTGGTTATGCATGATACCCAATTCAAAAGCAAGATCGCCTTTCTCCCTTTGTCCGTTTTTTAGAATAGAACCATTGGAGTAATCGTCTTGAGGGCTATATTTAACTTGAATGGAATGATCTTTGTTTCCTTCTATGGTGATGATGTATCGCTCTCCAGCTTCCAATTCAACAGGACTCGTAAGCCAAACATTTACTGCAGGCTCTCGATCAGAAGCTGGAATCACCATTTGTTGAGTACAAAGTAATTCTTGACCAGAACGAGTGAATTTTGAGATGTTCATTCTTGTGGCGAATGAAACATCAGACATGCTCCCAAGCTTCAAATTCAAGTAATTCAATTGTCCATTAGAACATGGCTCGAAGGTTTGAGAGATGTTTCCTTCTTTGAGGATGAAGCTATCCGGCCCCCAAACTTGTTGCACTAAACAGGAGTTGTTTTGGGCCTGAAGAACAAACGAAATGATGAGGCATAAAGTTAGGGAGAGGATACTTTTAGAAATACTCATACTGAAGATTAATGGTTTTCAGTGCAAGATTAGTCCTAGCAACATTCTCGCTTTGTGAGGCGTGTAATGTTCTGTTTGTAAGGGAATTCCTTCACTATTTGTAGTCCTCTATCTTGATGAGCTGGTCTTGTCTGATGCTTTCATTATCAGGGTCGTTCGTGCTAATGATGACGGTTTTCCCTTTGCCATAATCTTGCAAAAGCTCGCGATACCAAGCAGAAGCTTGCTTATCGAGGTTCGAAATGGGCTCGTCGAGAAGCAGTAAATCTCCTTCGCTTAAAATCGCCAATCCAAGCTTCAAGCGCTGCTTCATTCCGGAACTGAAATGCTTTATTAATTTATCTTCTTCGCCCTTCAAATAAATTAAATCAATAAAATCAGACTTGTTTATTCCAGGAAGAAGTGATCTGAAGGCAAGATGAAACTCCAAGATCTCCATTAGACTCAAGTCTTGATACAGGTCTTGATATGGAGCAGCAAAACTGAGCTTAAATGGCAAATCTTCTGCTAGAATGAGCTTGTTGTCTGGATTATGCCAAGTTATTATTCCTTCGCTCGGACTCAAAAAGCCACTTAGTATTTGGGTGAGCGTACTTTTACCAGAGCCATTAGCTCCTTGTATAATGAGATGCGAACCTTCCTTGATTTCAGTGCTGAGCGACCTGAAAATCCAGCTTCGATTGAAGCGCCGACCAAGATTGTCCAGCTTAATGTGCATCAAGAAGAGCTCTGTGGTCCGCGGATAATTCCTTTATCGGATTCACGAATGAAATTAAGTACGGTTTCTTTTTCTTTTGTTTGAGGGAGTTCCACATCGGCGATTTTAATGGCCTCAGACAAATTAGTATTGTGAACATAGAGGGTTCTATAGATGTCTTCGATGTGTGAAATACTTTCAATTGCAAATCCTCTTCTGCGTAGGCCTATAGAGTTTACTCCAACAAAACTTACCGGTTCTCGAGCAGCCTTTACAAAAGGTGGTACGTTCTTTCTTACTAAAGAGCCTCCAGCAAGAAAAGCATGCTGCCCAATACGAACAAACTGTTGAATGGCCACGACACCTTCAATAACCACCCAATCTTCTATGATGACGTGTCCTGCAATATTGGCTGTATTCGCAATAATACAATGATTCCCTATAGAAACATCATGAGCCACATGCACATAGGCCATCAACAAACAATGATCTCCAACTTCGGTGACCATTCTGTCCGTTGTTCCTTTGTTAATGGTTACACACTCGCGAATGGTGGTATGGTTTCCAATAAGGGCGGTGGTTTTTTCTCCAGCGTATTTTAAATCCTGAGGAATTGCAGAGATTACTGCACCAGGGAAAATCTTGCAATCGGTCCCAATACGCGCACCGTCCATGATGGTAACGTTAGGACCAATCCAAGTGTTATCGCCAATTTCTACGTCGTCATAGATCGTTGTGAACGGACCGATGCTAACATTCTTGCCTATTTTGGCGTTTGGGCTTACGTGTGCTTGATTCGAAATCATCTAGAGTGAGCAGCTATTAGTTTTTTTTATCCTTCACAATTTGAGCCAGCATTTCCGCTTCGGAAACCACTTTGCCCGCAACATATATTTTTCCACTCATATGAACGAGTCCTCTTCTAATGGGCGACTCCAGTGTTAGTTTCAAAACCATGGTGTCTCCAGGGAGCACCTTCTGTTTGAACTTAACAGCATCAATTTTCATGAAATAGGTAGAGTAGTTCTCTGGGTCGGGAACACTACTCAATGCAAAAATACCACCGGCTTGAGCCATGGCTTCAATTTGAAGAACACCAGGGAATACGGGGTTGTTCGGGAAGTGACCCGTAAAATGTGGCTCGTTCAGCGTTACATTTTTTACCGCAACAATACCATTTTCGTCCATTTCCATCACCTTATCTACCAATAAGAAGGGGTAGCGGTGAGGCAACATGGCCATGATTTGGTTGATATCGTAAAGCGGCTCTTTGTTCAAATCAACAAAATAGCCGGCGTTCTTCTCGTTTTTAATGAGGCCTTTCAAGACCTTAGCAAAGGCAACGTTTCCTGCATGTCCAGGTCGGGCCGCTAAAATGTGTCCACGAATAAATCGTCCAACCAAAGCCAAATCACCTACAATGTCCAACAATTTATGTCGGGCAGGCTCATTTTCGAACTTTAATTTAATGGTGTTCAAAACACCCATGCCTTCCACCTTGATGTCGTCGTGAGCTTTACCTACAAGACCAGCAATCTCCTTTAATTCTGCCTGCTCGTATTTTCTTTCTGCCAAAACAATGGCGTTATCGAGGTCTCCACCTTTGATCAAACCATTTTCGGCGAGGAACTTAATTTCTTTAAGAAAAACAAAGGTTCTGCACTGCGAAATGCTTGGAATGAACTCTTCTAAAGAGTACATGCTAGCATGCTGAGTTCCGAGCACGGGGCTGTTATAGTCAACCATTACAGTTAATCTGAATTCGCCACCATCGGTAGGCACAGCTAACATTTCTACATGTTTCTCGTTGTCTTCAAAAGCGATGTTCTCGGTAAGCTCTAAATACTTTCGATCAGCATTTTGCTCTTCGTAGCCAACTTCTTCAAAAGCTTGAACAAAAGGTGCACTACTTCCATCCATAATTGGGATTTCCGGAGCGTTGACTTGAATAAGCGCATTATCAACCTTACAACCATAGATCGCTGCGAGGATGTGCTCAGTAGTGTAAACACGTGCACCGTTCAATTCTAAAGTGGTTCCGCGCTGTGTTCCTACAACGAGGTCGCAATCAGCTGGTATAATGGGCTGATTCTCGAGGTCAACACGTTGAAATTTATAACCGTGATTTTCTGGGGCTGGAAGTACAGATAATCTTACCTTTTCTCCAGTGTGAAGGCCGATTCCGTCAAAATGAACGGCTGTTTTAAGTGTGCGTTGTTTACTGGCACTCATGCTTACTTGTCTTGAGATGGATCTTTAGCGCTTTTTTCAAGTTGCGCCACTCTGTCGTTAAGTTGAGGCAATTTTCTAAACCCGATATAAGCCATTTTGAATTGCTTGATGTCGAATGCAGGTGAACCTTGGATGATGGTGTCTTCTTTTATGATGGAAGAGCTCACACCACTTTGAGCGGCAATTTTAACGCCGTCGGCAATCTTGAGGTGACCAACAATTCCAACCTGACCGCCAATCATGCAGTTTTTGCCAATTTTGGTTGAACCCGCAATACCTGTTTGAGCCGCGATAACCGTATTCTCTCCAATTTCCACATTGTGTGCAATTTGTATGAGGTTGTCGATTTTCGCCCCTTTACGAATAATGGTTGAGCCAAGAGTGGCTCGATCTATTGTTGTGTTCGCTCCAATCTCAACATGATCTTCCAAGATCACATTGCCAATTTGAGCAATTTTATTGTATTCATTTTCAGAGTTGGGGGCAAAGCCGAAGCCATCGCCACCAATAATAACCCCTGCATGTATGGTGCAATGGTTTCCAATGATAGAACCAGCCAAGACTTTCACGCCAGGGTGCAAAACGCACTCATCACCAATAATCACATCATCACCAATATAAACTCCAGGGTATAGCTTAGCTCCTTTTCCAACCTTAGCATTGTTTTCAACTACGGTATGATGACCAAGATAGACGTCTTCACCTACTGATGCAGAATCGGCAACATAGGCACTTGGCATGATGCCCGATTTTTGATGACGATAGGTATTGTAGAAATCTAAGAGTTTTGCAAAACTAGCGTAAGGATCATCCACCTTGATTAAGGTGAGTGTTTGAGGCAAGTCCTGCTCAGGAACGAAGTCTTTGCCAACGATAGCTATCGTGGCTTTGGTTTCGTAAATAAAGGGAGCATATTTTGGATTTGCTAAAAAGGTGAGGCTGCTTGGTGCGCCTTCTTCTATCTTAGAAAGCTTGCTCACCATCGCTCCTTCATTCCCGGCTACTTCGCCTCCAAGAATGCCTGCTATTTGACCGGCTGAAAATTCCATTGCGCACAAAAGTAAGAATAA
>Ga0209652_1001205_pt1 | contig 21250 bp, 15 predicted proteins | sample SaaInl74LU_5_DNA_FD_184641 | JGI IMG/M metagenome (GOLD analysis project Ga0209652, IMG submission 184641) | Marine microbial communities from expanding oxygen minimum zones in the Saanich Inlet - ESP_74LU_5_DNA (SPAdes) (version 2) | ecosystem: Environmental > Aquatic > Marine > Intertidal zone... | reverse complement strand
CGGAAGCCGAATTGCACTGCTGATCAATACCACGTGCAGTTCTTTGAAGATGTGGACATTTTGGTGCATGATTGTCAATATTTATTCTCCGAGTACGCTCCTGGTTCACCTACATCAAAAGAATATTGGGGGCATTCTACTGTGGAATATGTTGTTGAAGTTGCTTTTTACGCTAATGTCAAACAATTGCTTCTATTTCACCACGATCCCCAACGGTCTGACGATCAAATGGATGATTTGCTTATATATGCAAGAGAATTAGCAGTGAAGCTTGAAGAGAAATGTGGTGGTGACAAGGAAAGTGTCAGATTGAAAGTAGATGCGGCAAAAGAAGGCGACACCTATGATTTGGATCCATATGTCTTTTTAGATGAAAATGATGTTTCTATTGATGGAGATGTTTCAGAAAGTAACGGAGAGAGTATACATCATGCAAACGATGATGTATCGCCGCCTCGTTCTGTCAATACAGGCCAACAATGCGTGCTTCTCGGGTTCTATGAGTCTGCTTCTGGTCCAATACGCGACATGCTGGAATCCACAGACAATTCTCCCAAAGTAGAAGTATTGCAGAGTAGAGATGAGCTTCTACACTTTGCGGAACAGAATCATCCATCAGTGATAGTACTGGATAATGTTCTCTTTGGATGTACAGGTTTTGAATTTTGTAAGGTAATCCGCACTGAAATGGGGGAATGGGGAAAGAATGTACCAATGCTAGTGATTGCATGTCCTGGAGAAGGGCAAAGGGCGCGGTTGACCGCTGAGAGATTAAATCTCGACGATTTCATCCAAGGACCCTACTCGCCATCATATCTCTTCACTCGCATTCAAGTATCGCTTCTGCGGATGCCTCTTCGGTGGCGTCGTGCTCCATTGGCTGAGAATGAATCGGAACGCCTTGCTACTCTGCAGAGCACAGGCCTTCTTGATAGTTTACCAGAAGAACGGTTTGATCGCATTACTCGCCTTGCAAAAGCTATGTTCAAAGTTCCGATAAGTTTGGTGTCGTTAGTCGATGAAGACAGACAGTGGTTCAAATCAAATCAGGGTTTGGCTGGCGCAACCGAAACTCCCCGTGACCATGCATTTTGTTCTCACGCAATCTTGACGGACGACATCATGGTGGTTCCTGATGCACTGCAAGATGAGAGATTTGCTGACAATCCCCTAGTCGAGGGATCGCCCAACATTCGATTTTACGCTGGTTGTCCAATTAAAGTGCCGTCGTGTGAAGATGGGAGCAATAAAATACCGATAGGGACTTTATGTGTCATTGATTCGAAGCCTAGAGACCTATCGGAGGACGAAAGAAGAGCATTAAAAGACTTCGGTGCCATGATTGAGCAAGAGCTATCAAATGATAGATGATAAACTAAGTCTTTAGATTAAAAAAACATATTTACAATTGCCCCCTCTGGCTTATCCCCTCAATTCTTCCCTGATAGTATCCCCTTCTTGCGTCCCCTGATAGTTTCCCTTTTTGCATGCATGATTAGGATGCAGTGGCGAGTTCTTTTTCCTCAACATCGACTTTCCATTCCTTCTCTTTGCTGGAGTGGTCGCTTTTCTTTCCGTTGGCGAAGACCTGGTCAAAGATTTCTTCCTCGAGCGCTGATTTGTCATCTTGGTTCACAATGTCAATGGTTTTAGTAGGTGGTTGTGTAATTTCAATCTCCGCGACAGGAGAACTCGTCTCTTTTGCTGGCGGTGTAGCGTTTTGCTCCTCCTCTAATGGTTTCTCTTCTTGGAACGAACCAGTTGTAGCTGTTTCTGGTACCTTTCCGAGTAATAGCCTTCCAGCAACTTTTCCTACCCTTCCCACAGTGTTACCTAGAACACCTTTCACGATAACTTTGTCTGCAATGAGTGCTGCCTTTCTCCTCTTGCCTAATTTAATCGGGGTTCCATCTGCGTTGAATCCTGGACGCTCTGTTAATTCGGTTATAGAAAAGAGTGACCGTGTGAGACGACGATGAATAATAAAATCAACATTTGCATTGAACAATAACCTATCTACTCACCTGCCATGCGCTTCAACTCTTCTCTGGCAATCATGTTTTCGCTGATCGTACTAATAACTGTGAGTGTAGGACAGGGGCTTGTGAATGTCTTCGCATCAGGCCATTGTGCACCAGTGATGTCAGTAGCAGTTTTGAACAGATCGACACAGAGTTCCAGGTTGTTCACCTTGTCTGATTGGTCATTCTCGTAGATTGAATCCCAACCACCTCCTGCTCCTCCTCCACCACTGATTTGTCCTGACTTCTCGAGCGCAGCTGCACCTCTTCCCTCACGAGGTCCACCGTTCCAGCTCCAGTAGACTCCACTCTTGCTACATCTTGGATCATGTGCAACTTGGAACAATCTTTGTCCTGCTTCTTCCACACCAACATATCTGAGACAGATAAAACGAGAAGGGTTGAGTACGGGTAAAATGAATGACAAGAAGAGCCAACCAAAAAAGACTACTCACCCTCCAGTAATGTATTTCATAAAGATAGGAAAGTATTTGCGGAACCAAGCTCGCTTCTCTCGGAACAAGGGAGTTTCTGCGATGCACCCAGGGTAAATGCTAGAGAAAGCAATGCCCGTATTCTTGTTATATTTGGCGTGAAGGAAGTTGGACATCATCATCAAACTAAGTTTGGAGTCCTTGTAGGCCTTGGCACCAATAAATCCATATCCATCCGCCATAGCAACAGGATTGTTGAACCCAGCCTTGAACCCGTCAAGATCTTTCAAGTCTGCAATGGGGTAGACACCTCCGCCACCAACAGTGTTGTCGTTTCCAGTGACAGATCCTACCATGACGACACGAGGATCAGGGGCGTCCCTCATTCGCTCGATAAGTTTCGAAACCATCAGAAAGTGGGATAGGAAGTTAATCTGCATAGTTTGCTCGTGACCATCAACGCTCCACTTTGCGTAGGGCAAAGAGGGTTGGTACACACCTGCATTACACAGCAAGCGATCGATGGGTTTACCCAATTGATATTCCTCGAGTTCCTCGCAGAACTTGTCGACACTTTCGAATGAGTTGAGCTCACATTCCATGATGTGGAAGTTGTCCATATCGAATTCTTCGATTTCAGCAACAGCTTCCATTTTTTCTACATCGCGGACTGCGCCGACGACATGGTATTTGTTCGTAGCAAGAAGATTTTTGACGGTTTGTCGTCCAAGCCCAGAAGAGCAGCCTGTGATGACTACAAGCTCTGTATACATAGACGAAGTTGAGGAGGAGAAGAAATGCGGCATGATGTGTCAGAAGGGAGCTACATATAGCAATACTCATCAAAATATCTCGCATAGAACTTACTTTTATCTCCAAAGCGTTCTTCCATATCAGCCATCTTGACTTTTTGCTCATCCGTCAAGATCTTCGGTGGTTGCCAATTAGACATGAATTTAAATGCGTCGGCGCTTGCCACCACAAGGGCTAGGAGAGCGATACTTTTGCGGATCATGGTGAAGTGTAGGTGTGTAGTGTAGGCAGTATATCGGCTATGATTGTGGGTAAGTAGTTGTGTACAATAATATGATGATGTTGTTGCTTTGTGTTCTTTGCTAAAAAAATGGAAGAGTGATGGCTGAATCGGAGCGATCTTGAGGAAGATCCATGGAACCCTATTTCGCTGAGGTGTTGAACTTGGGGAGTGCCGGATACTGATCGAAAGCTTTTCCTTTCCCAAAGTTCATTGAATTGATGTATAAATGAGTCAATATAGTTAAATTATTTAGAAGCTTGTAACTGCCTGTCCGTAGTGCACTTCCACGTTTCACGGAGGGAAGATCAAAAATATCTTCCATCAACATTCCTCATCTAAACAACAATGTCGGAGTTCGGGTTGAAACCATTTTCAGCGGAAGACAACTCTACAAGTTCCAACGAGAGGTGATAAGATATCATACAATACAATACACAACTCAAAAATCAACGACAAGATGGTCCTCCTTCGTCAACTCATCGTGATAGGACTCGCGTGCTACTGCAGCGCATTTGCTCCATCCCCAATACAATCCACTGCTACTTCATCATCACGGCTTTATATGTCCACTGAGGAGAAACAAAAAACTGGCAAGAAAGAAGGCTATGTGCCAAAATGGAAGAAGAAGGCAACTCTTGCCGAAATTACCGGCACAGCTGAATTGTCACCTGAAGAGAAAGGACTTGTTGGCGCAGTCCCCATTACCTTCCAGCAAGGAACAGGAGAAGATGCCACACTTATCAAAACCTCCGCTATGCCTGGTCAGCCACTGAAGCTTGTAGCATCCCAAGCAGGTCAATACATCAAGTATGGATGCGGGAAAGGAGAGTGCGGCACATGTGATTCATTGTGCAATGGAAAGTATCTACGCCCCTGTGTCGATGTTGTTCCTACCGATCTCACTCCTGATCCTGAAACTGGTGAATATGCAAATTTAGTCATCCAAGTCAAGGGCACAAAGGCCAAGGTTGTCTCGTCTGGAAAGTTCTTTAGTGTCAAGAGTTTCTTTATGGGGTTTTGGAACAATTTATTGGGGATGGGTGGATTTGTTCGTGATAGGAGAAAGGCTAAGAAGAATTATCAAGATCGAATTAGTCAGGAAGAAGAAATCCTGAGACGTACTGCAGAGAAAAAGAGGCAGAAGGCGGCCGAAGCAGCAGCGGCGGCAGCAGGCAAGAAATAGATGTCATATGCCTGCTTCAACAACATACTTATGCTACGCTTGGCAGTAATGATGACGTTTTCCTATTAGATAGTTGACGCAAAGTTTTTGCTCTAAAAGAAGTTTATTACTTTATGTACACCGCATCTACCAATAGCTCTATTCTCTCAACACAAGCTTCCTGTAGCATTGACTTGATTGTTTGCGCCAGAAAATGTAACAATTTCATTCTTGTTCGATTTCTTTACCACCAGTGATGAGATTGACGCGTAAATGGTTTTAATCACGCCACGCCACCAACTTTTTGATTTGATATTGGAAGGAAAACCCTGTGGCTTGAACGAGCGATCCGTCTCTTCACCTTCAATCAGGATATCTGAGAAAGGTGATAAGCGGTCTTCAGAACAACTCTCAACAGTACCTTCATCCATCTCCATCATTTCCTTCTCTAAGGTAAAGATGGTTGATGTAGTGTCTGCTCGAAGCCTGTTGAACTGTGATATGTTCATATCATCAGCATCATCAATAGCATCGTTTGCAACAAACCACGCGCTCATCCTATCTGCTGCAGAAGGCTCTGGACTTGCTGCACCGTGACTACCTCGCATCCAGGGATGATCTACAATCTCTGACAAAGTCAAGCGTTGCTGAGGGTCGGCCAACAACATTTTCTGCAACAGATTTACAATACTTCCATCCAAATGTATATTCTTTGCCTGAAGGAAGCCATCAAGATCTTTGTCAATGGATATTCTTCGGAAATTTGTATCATTGGGGTCGGGCATTGCAAAGGGCTCTGATTTGTGAGAGAGAAAATGAAATGAGATCAGGTGGTGAGTAAATCATTGATGAGGAGATTCCACAAATGAGCAATCATCAGTAGTTATACTTACTTTTGCCCACAAGAATCTCAAAGAGCAAAATCCCTGCAGACCACAAATCAACGGCGAATCCATCAAAGACACCCATGTTCAGTGCTACCTCCGGAGACATGTATGCACAACTCCCCGCCTGCCCCTGGGCTTTCATCAACCTACGTGAAGTATCCGCACTCACATCTGTTACCAAATGCCTATTATTGGGATCAGCAAATGGTACTCTTAAACAAAGTCCAAAGTCCAGAATACGAAGATCGCCAAAGTCATCCACCACAATATTATTCATACACAAATCTCGATGGCACACTCCCTTCTTCTGAAGATGACTGATAGCTGAAAGTAACTGCTGGAACCAAATCTTAGCTTGAGACTCGTGAACTCGTCCATAGGGAGAATGTTCCATGTCTGCAACGACGCGCGAGGAGAGATCTCCGCCAGGAATGTATGGCGTGACAATGAACAAGTGAGTGTCATTTTGTAGAGCATCAACCAAACATATGATGTTGGGGTGATAATTGCCAAGAAGTTGCAATGCTGCCAATTCATTGACGGGATTTTCCAATGATCTTCCGTGCAGTGCACGATACTTTGCAAGATTGATGACTTTGACGGCCACCATTTCATCTGTCGTCTCCCAGGTAGGATCTTCAGATATAATTGCTTGGTCCAACTGATCAACTCTGAAATCTCTTTGAAGGCTATTCCGCCCACCACGACTGGGCAGAGTGTCAAATCCACCACTTTGATCAATAATTTTGGCGTTCCCCATGATCCGATTGACTCTCTTCAGCACCACGCAAAGTTTAATGGAGCCATAGGTTGTTTCACAGATTTTTCTCCTCACACAATAAGCCACATCAGGTAGATCACATTCCATCCTACACGGCACACTTTTAAGTGGCGGATTTGAATTGGTTCTTCTGTGATTATGCTGCGGTTTTTTGGATGTGGCACCTGCAACTGGAGCTCGCGGTGTATTAAATGCACTGAACTGGGAGGCATCGCTAGTGTAGGCTCTAGTAGATGTGGGGCTATCAGATGAAGAAGATAGAGGTGTCAGCGAGTCACAAGATTTGCAATGATTAGGCCGGCGCATCATTACACTGGATGCACGAAATATACTCCGCGTAGTGTGATCGATGACATCTGTAGAGACAGTCACAGCCTTATTGGCCGTAGGTTCCGGAAACTTCAAAGGAAGTGATGGCGGTCCGGACGATTGGACTGTTGAGTAAGGAATGAATGCGTTCTCGGAGAGATCATAGCTGACGGCTGAATAATCATCAGTGTCTTGTGGATTATCTCCGATAGAGTGAAAGTTGTAACTTCTTCTTGTGCTGCAGCTGTCGCACGAAGAGATCCGCTCATCAATTATGTTGGGCATGGCTATGTTATTCTGCTGTTGTTGCTTCATGTCGGACACCATCGTTGCTGTTTTGTTGGTCGACTAATTCACAATAAAAATATTGTGAGAATTTTGAATGAGCGATAAGGAAGGAGAGTCCAAGCAAGACAAGATGATCAGTCCTGTGTGAAAGTGCAGTACGTAGAACCATACTAATTCCGACAAGCACAGCAAAGCTGTGCTTGTTCTTGTGGGTTCTATTGACGACTGAATTTGGCATTGCTTCGCCAAAATAAGAAAGCGGGGACTGGGAGTAGTAAGTAAAAAGAAAGTAAGTGTAATACTACTAAAACAATCTAATAGTAAAACTCATGTCTACCTCAGATAAACACCAAAAGACTCTCGTTTCGCATTCGCACCATCCACACCAACCACGAAGCGCAAGACTTGCTGCAACCTGCAACCGCTCTTGCAACACAACGAAAAACATAAACCGGCGGGGACTACACACCTCACACTGATTGCATAGGCAGCATTAAAATTGTGCATAGGCAAATAATATACACCAAAAGAAATATGGAATCTTCCAGCAATCATCAAACCGCAGCATCGCGTCATACTCAGGATGCGAACGCCACCACTGATCTGAATAATGACGATGAGAGAAGATCAGGTCAATACACAAGTGTAAATGTAAATGACAGTAGCGGAGGTGCGTCTTCTGGTGCTGCTGGCATGGCAACGTCAACGATGGTGATCACGCAACAACAACAGTCTGAAACAAATAATATCGAAGAACCAATACTCAGACTCTCGTTACGGCCACAATCAAACGTCACATGGGATCAAAATGTAGTAAATAATGAAGGGCTAGGGAGAAAATCAAGCAAACGATGCTGCATATGGCACAAAGAAAGAGCATTTGGGGAATCATCGACTGAGTCATCCGAGGAAGATGGCGATGACGATGATAATAGTACATCATCCTCTTCTTCGGGTGGAGCGGGGGGTGGTAGGGCGCAGAGGCCAATTGCCAAAAAGAAGAACAACAAGAAGATGGGTGGAGTTGGTAAACCAAAGGTTCCTGACTATCAAAGATTTCACGCGTAAAATAAGTCAATGAGTGTCTGTAACAACTCGTGTGTATGCAAGTCCTGTGGACGATGTATAATTCAGATAATGATCACAAAGTAGAAGCATTAAATAGAGTTTAGGAGCATAGCACAACTTAACACTGAAGTAAAAAAAATTTCTGCGTCTAAGACTTAACTATTGTTCCGCCAATTCATATATTCTTGTCTAAAGCCACTTAAAGCGCATGGAATATCACCTTTCAACGTTGCACACAAAGAGTCGCCCCCCGTCTTCTCTGCCTTTTCTTTGTTCGGGATAATCTTCATTAGGACAGCGGGGATTTTAATGCTTATTGATAAGTTGGCATTGCATTCAAATTCTATTGACCCATCTTCAATTGGTAGAACTCTGATTCTATTCAACGATTGCGTAGATTGGTCTTCTCTTTTCTTGTCCTTGTCTTTCCCGGTCACTTTGTTGAAGAACCAAACGAATACTCTACTTCCTGTTGCATACGTTGCATCGCGAATAAGAACAAATTCATATGCTGGAAAGCCTGCATGGCCTTCTTTGATTACCTTTGTTCCGATGGTAGCAATGCTCATGATTTGGAGACCTGGAAATCGAACACCACTTGTTGTTACATCATAGAATAGGTCATCAGGAGTTGGGTCACTTGCGTCAACTTTTCTGCATTGCTGTTGATATGCCTCACGAAGATCGTCGTCTACATTGGTAATCTCAACTATTTCATTGTTATTCGAACCGCGAAGTAGCAACGAAGCTGATTCTGGGAGTGCAAAGAACTCGTGTATTTTGTCATGAGGAGGCGGCACAGATTCAGATCGTATCGTTGCTTCTCCGTACAGATTCAATGTCGTCGCTGAGTCTTTTGTTTTACTTGGATCTTCTTCATCGGTTGCTTTGGCCAAAAGGAGGAATCGTTTTCTGGACGAAGAGCAGCTTGTGCTCTCTGTCCCGCTTCGGTGTATCGCCGCTAAGGGTGAAAATCCTATACACTGATGGCAAAAGCAACACAGTGCTAGAATGATGATGGCCAGTGATTGAGCAACAGTGTTCATTATTGCGTCAGATCTGTAAGTTATTGTCAACGAAATTATGCATATAAACATCGAGTGCAAATAATAGCGAAGTGCAACAAGCAATAAGTGCCTGAGCGAGCGCTGAGCTTGAGCAAAACCTACTTTATTGACAGCACATGTACTGTCAAATTGAGGATGAGCGAGAAATTGCTGTCAAATTGGAGGACGAGAGCGAGCAATCAATGAAATGAATGAAGGAGCTACGCTGAGGACTTTGTGATGCTACGCCGGTAGAGGTCGGCATCTGTGTGTAATAGAGTTCGTACATTACTATGGTTCTAAAATGAACTCTGAGATGATGCAATGACGTGATCAAACAACTCAAGTGATGCAAATCGAAAATAGTAGGAGTATAGGCGCCATTGACGAACTTGGTTGTGTAAGTTCTACATTCCAGGCATCACCCCATCACAACCTTGCCAAACCCACCACCACATCCACCGCAGGTAACTCTACCACCACTGAAACCCTTTCGCATGGAGAGGGTGCGAACGCTCTCTTCAGTAGTATTGACAAGAGCTTCGCATTTATGGCATGTTGGAAACGGAACATCAGCGGGGTGAATGTCAGAACGCACATTGTCATCGAAGTTGTACCTCCTTGCTGTCCCGCCAACAGCCTGAGATGTGGCCTTTACTGCATAATCATATGGATGAAAGAAATCTTCACAAGCTTTGCACGTTTTCCATTCCCCACCGTGACCCTCAGCGTCATGAAATCCACAGATACTCTGCAAACGATGATTTCGAGCACACTGACCTTCCCTTTCATACGAGTTTATTTGATACTGCCCTTCCGTATCGCAAATGGTGACACCACAGCAGTCGGTCACGGTGAGAGGACCATCAGTCTTACCACATAAGCCGCATTTCTCTCGGCGATCTGTCCAGTCAATCATACCAGATTCAAAAATTTCCCTAACTTGTTGCTTATATCCCCTTTTATCACCACCAGCACGAGGCTCCCCTCCGACTCTTCTCACCCTCCTTGTCATGCCGGTATAAAAGTCCCTCTCAGTAAAATTATCAGTTTGGCTATGGGGTGTCTGCACCCAAACTCCTCGGTTCGACACCTCAAAGATAATTTGCCGAGTAGAAGTGTCATGAAAGAAGGAACATCTTGCGTTGCCGACTTCTTGCCCCATGGCGGCTGAGTGTACATATGAACCAGAAGTGTGCGGGTTGCCTGGAGTATACAAATAGTGTGGAGAATTGTCACCGTAGAGAGACTCAATCCGACTGGACAATCCATAAGGGTAATTCATCCACTCATCTCCTTCCAAATACTGCCAGGAAACTCCTTCTGGTAAAGAGTCGCTTTCAAGCACGAAATCATCGGGGTCAACTCCAGTTGGTATGTCTTCATATAAATGTGAATACTTCGATTGCCTCTTGTCTCTAATCGGAACCATTCGTAGTTGATGGGCCTCTACAGAAACAATATCACCAAACTCTTCATCCCCATCAGCGTCAACATCAACTAGTTGAATATCAAATTTTTGAGCCCACTTCTTTTTCCAGTTACGTTTCATAGCATCGAAATCGGCAATGCCCCTGCCATCAAGAGATCCATTTGACTTGACATATCCAAACATGGGCTCTTTATTGTTTTTCATCTGAACGAACACACCCCTATCTTCAGCAAACAAATTTGCAAGGGCATACATACAAAAAACATCAGGCAAACTTCCATCCGACACCTCGGGATTCCGGTCCCTGTCGAGATTATTCATTTCGCCTACGATGCATTTCAACTTCAGCTTCATTGTTTTCACTTCATGTGGAGCTAGCGCCTCGTCTTCAATGCAACGGTCTATTGCGTCATTTGCTTCACGCCAGTAGTCTAAAAGATGAAATACATGCACATATGAGTCATGAATAATGATCAGCACATGTAATAGCAAATAAAAAACTAAACATGAAATCACTTACTGGGCTTGCATGTCAACTTGTGCTCCGGCCATTGGGTTTTCTGACAGTCAATGGAGCAATAATGCACATCGCGACATCTTGTGCAAATCTTCAAACTACTTGATCCGCTCTTGCCGCAGACGGCACAACATCCTACTGCCGTGTTTCCATCCATTCTCGCTCGCAGCGACAACTATCTATCATCAATGCAACGCCAACCGCCAACGCCCAACAATAACTAAACAAAATAACGCAAGAAAAGATCATCATGCTGCATGGTCAGGATGTGCTGTACCGATAACGGGCTACTCTCAGGAGTGGTCGGCCAGGAAACGGGTATTAGTCTCTCTTCCCCGCCCTGCTTCCCTCCGATTTCGAACCCTGCCGAAAGATCTCGTCGATCTCCTCGAAGCACCATGCCAAGACGAGTGCATAGTATAGATGGTAGCCATTCAACACAATCAAATACAATAACAGTCAATAATAAGTATGGTGCCTCCATCAGATGTTGAAGAAGTACTGTCTGCATTTGCTGCAGCGCTAAATGACAGCAGCGCATCATCTCCAGATGCGTCGATACTGGAATCAAAGCTCTCTGGTCCTGATGGAGTTGTAACTGCCCTCCTACCGAAGTTGTGGCTGCCTCAAACAGATCCAAACAACTCCCTTTCGATCCTAGTTCATCTCGTCGAAGCATATCCGAAGAAATATATGAATATCGCTGCTTCTACGATCCGTCGCGACATTGAGCACAACTTTGACACTACCAAAATGGATACCAGTGAGCAAACATATGAAGTCTGCGATGCTCTCATTCTCGCTTTGGCCAAGCTGCTGGTCGCTCCCAATAGTGATACGCAAACTGGTATAGCTACCGATGCGCATGCTGCCCTTCTTGCATTGTGCAAATGGGACAATCACGAATACCACAAGTCAAATACTTGTCAGAAATTATTTCAACACTTGGCAACACTGTGGAATTACTTACAGCAACAACAGAAAGACAAACTGCGTGAATCCTCCACTGCGCAAATGAGGATTGCAGCATTGATGATTGATGTGTGTGTATTGGGTGGTAAAGAGGTGGCGTTAGCTCTGAGTGATGATACAGGTGGTGCCATGAACAAACTGCTACATCTTGCACTTGCCTTCCCGAACAAGGATCCATTGCTGCAAATGACAGCCTTGGATGCGTTGGAAGTCCTAGCTGTAGAGAACAAAGATTATCCCATGACAAGTGAGAGGGCTGAATTTTTATTAGGAAATGATGAATTGCATAGCGGTCTGCTCTATCTGATTGGAAGTTCTAGTGAGAATGTTGAGTTTGACCCGATCAATGGGTATGCTGCATTGCGCCTGTTAACTGAAATATGTCGTGTGGGGATATCTTCGAATTCGGTCCTAGAATCCACAAAAAACAAATTCCATTCGCTCTTGGAAAGCTTTCAGAAGGCACTGCATTCAATAGAGCCAAGAGGAGAGAGTGAGAGGCTGTCGTATATTTATGCTGTTTCGAATCTGGTTGCTTCTTGTGCAACATCAACTGAAGAGATGTCAAAGTCCGTACTGCAAGATACGACGTTGTTACATGGCTGGCTTTCACTTCTTAGTCGTTCGTCGCAGCCGAAACTGAAATCAGCCATATTGTCATCATTATCTCAGGTCATTGAACCTGGAATTTGGCGAGAGGAAGAGGACGCATGCACTAGACCTAGTGATTACATTTCCCTCTCACTCTATCATGCATTCGGTGAAGCAAATAATCAAAAAGATCCGACAGAATGCTTGTTGGCATCTGCCAAATCTCCATTTGTGGAAGAGAGACTTGGTGCATACAATGTGTTGAGGGCGATGGCTTCGCGTGGTTGTTGTGTGAGGATGCTACTGTTGTATAAAGGAGAAGATGGTAACAGTATTTTCGTAGAATGGCTCCTCAACCAAGACAATGAGTTCACAAATGAGGGACGACAAGCCAAATACAATATAGTTGAGTCTCTACTCGCTGACAACAATAACATCGAAGGTCTCATCTCCACTAAGGCGTTTCGTGAGATGCAGCTGTGGATGAAAAGAGGCCCAGCGCACACGACGACAATTCCGTGGGATTTGGCAACTGAGTAACTAGACATGCGTAGTTACTACACGTCTTGAAGCACTTTATATAAGTTATAGCAATTTCAAACCATGACACCGTGCTTTTTGTGCTCTATTTCGGTGCATTGATGACACAAGCAATGCTCACGATTGCATTCGGAACATAGCCCTCTTGGCTTTTGACCATCAGGCATCCCCTTCACGTAGTTGAAAGTGAGCTCTTGTAACTCACCAATATCTTGCTTTGCACGAAACACCAGAAATGGAAACTTTTCATCCAAATGATGCCCGAGAGCTCTGAATAAATATGTATTGCTTTCGGCACAAGAATGGTTGATAAAAGCGGAGGCAGACCTCATAAGTGTGGCGTCAATGCAAACATCTCCTTTCTCATCCAAATTTATGGTGTATGAGCCCATCTCTCCTGCTTTAGCATGCTCCTCGTCTCTCCTCTTGGCCTCCAAAGCCGATACTATTTCTCCTTCATAGTTGCAAATTATGTCACCTTTCTTGATCGATACACCTTTTGCTGTACGAAGACCGAGTCCTCTGCCATTCGTTTCAAAGATCTCCAAACCAAAGCGCAAACCTTCAATGTGACATGAGCATGCCTTTGAAGAACATAGATAATTACAGTAGGCTCGCCATGATGATGGTAGGCTCTGATCGCGATGCAGTTTCTTCAGTTTCTCTTTCGTGCAATTCCCTTGAAAGGAAGATAAGCATTTCTTTCTACCAGAGCGACAATCGAACCAACGAATAGCAGTCTCTCTAGACTCAATAGACCTTGATACATAGAAGAAGCTTGTCTTCAATGAAGCAGACTCGCTCACTCGTACGGGCACAGACTCTACGCCCATGCTTGCGTCAGAGTGAATGAGCTCTGATTCTGTCATGCCGTTCATCACTTGAATCATTTTATGTCGTTTCTCTAATGCAAGTCGAACATCTTCTAATCCTCTATCAACCCCTCTGTTCCTTAGTAGTAGCAATATTTCCGTGGGAGGTTTTGCATTCATATCTTTTAAGCAAATATCAATGCCTCTCTCAAATGGGGTGAGCTTGCTTGAATCTCTTCCCCAGGCTATTGATGGAAAATTCCAATCCTTTAGGCTGTCATCGCAGTTTAAGAGGAGGTAAGCACTAAGTAGCAACATTGACATCAAATTGTAATTGTTGCAACGAATTGAGGCGTGCAGAGCTGTTTCAAAAGAGGAGCCAGACTCTACAACTTGTAAAGGTGAAGCTCCCTTTTCAACGACTAGGGAGTATATCTCTGCAAGATTGCTCTCTTTACATGCTTTGAGGAGGGATGCAGCAGCCTTGCACGCAGGGCAGCATTTATCAAACACATCGACTTCACGAGCAAAACAACTCTTATGAAACCGTAATCCACAAGATTGACAGGCTGTGACACCTCTATTGTCCAGTCTACAGTTCCTTTTGACGCAGATTTTGTGGCAAGCTAGAGGTCGATCGAGAAATAAAGAAGAGTAAACAGTGTCCTGCAGCTTTGATCGTGAGTCAGAGTAGATGTTCCTCATCATTGTTACAATCATCTGCAGCCCGAAGGATACTGCCAACACCTGATCAAGATCGTGACGAACATTTCCTCTGGACACTATCAGCTCATATGTTGCCAGATGAAGTATGCGAAGAATAACGCCACACTGACCAGACTTCTTGAATAATTGCTGGATCGCGTGTTTCCATTTAATGTCAGATTTCGTCGCTATCATGCATATCTGACACAGCCCATCAAATACCTGAAGCAGTTTTGTAGTAGTGAAGATAGGATTAAACTGCCCACTTCCACTGCACTCGTGGTAAAAAATACTTCTACCAGAGTCAGCATCTGCCTCTATTTCGTCAAGTAATGCTTTGATTTTTGCGATGAACTCAGTAATGAATTGTTCGTCTTCACAATAAGTTGGTATTGCCTTCACATTTTCCAACAATCGTTCTATGAGACCAAGGTGTAGTGAGTGCCTCTCACAGGTATGGCATTCAACCGTACTTGACATGCTGATTATTTCAACCTCTGAATCTGAAAGTGCTGGTTCAAGCGTTACACCAGAAGATACAGTTTGTTCATTATCACTAGTGACCATGACACTGTCAGGTACGAACGGGCATTGCTGCTCCAGCGGCGGCGGCGGCGGCGGCGGCTTGCAGGGTATTTGATCATTCTCACCTCCACTGAAACGTGAAGTGATATCCCACCAGTCCCCAATGAATTCAGATTCATTCTTCATGTCGTTTGATGACAGAGCTATTCTGGCCTTGTGTATTGCAGTAAGCATTTCAACTGGTCTCTTTCTTCCGTAATAAACATGTGATCTAGAAGCTTGTTCGACGTTGTCATATGTTGTTGTGGGCCTCCTCCTACTCTTCCTTTTGGGTTTATTGATTGCTTCTGTGCTTTCAATGAGACGATTTGGTGGAGACCGTTTCCTCTTTGAGCGGCCGGATGATAGCGGCGCATCTCTTTTCGATGATACATCTTCATTTGCAACACTACTGCTACTGCTGATTGAAATAACAGTGTCGCCTGATTTCAAGGCAACTTCATCGCCGCTGGAGCTGCTATCACTCAGCAAGTCGATGACTTCGATATCATCGGTCATTGCTCCACTTCCGCTGCTGCACTAATATTGACGGCGTTCACATCATTGCGCTACACTATCTGTAAGAACTAATAAAAGCGACAAACAAGGAACAAGCAAAAAAAAAATGATGCGAAACTTTCGCAGGCAGTATCTACGTAGGAGTGGCTGTTACCCTAAATACCGTACCGTTTTGCCAAGGGAACGAACTTGCTCCTGCTGCTGTCTGCCAAGTGATAAATGAAACTCCTGCTTCTTTCCTCATCTATTGTACTGGCTTTGTGTATTATTATTGCTTATTTCATTTATTTGCATCCGTTTCAGCAGTTTCATCTGCGTTTGTGGCTGCGTTTGCCTTTGCTTCCTTCCTAAATACACTTTTCAATCTACCAATCTTGTCCTTGAACTTCTCCTTCAGCTTGTCAATTGGTCTCTTTTCTTTCTCGCCAGTGAAATCAGTTTTTACAGATTCAGTCGCTCTCTTTACCAAGATGTTCAGCAGTGAACCCAGCACAAAAGCCCATAGAGTACAAGACAGGGAAATCACATTAAAAGGCATACTCATATCCGGCACCGGTGGCAGTAGAAGAAGAGAAGATGAGTATAGTGTGATCGGCGTTGCTGCTTCAATTGAAAATCTCGCACGAGAAGGGAAAGCGTCAATTCCTCTGTTGGCATCTGCAGGGAACTTCTGAAAAGGAAGATAGGCTTCGTCAAAATCAACCATCATCCACAATGAAGAGTCTGGATTTAGCATCACCGTGCGCTCGATTAGCCATGTTCCATCTGAGTTCAGCAGTAAATTGTGGTTCTTCAAATCAGATAACATCACTTCAGAGCACCTCAAAGAACTGTATTGGTTGGAAGAGCATTCGTTCGTATTCAAGGGAGGAATAAAACGATCTCTGCCGGCACCTCCACCTTCGTACAATACCATTCTCAAAGTATGTATCTTCGGTTTGATTAGTGCCCCAGGCAAAACATCGAAAGACTCAACTTTTACCGCAGCGAAATTGTGTTGCGAAGCGGTTTGGTCGTAGCGAAAGACAGACACGATAGTCCCAATAGATGACAACCCGAGAGGTCTCTGTACTGTTCTTGATATTCCAAATTTAGAGGAGGATATTCCATCGTTGCTACCTTGTTCATTTTGATATAATTGAGTCCATGGTGCACCGAAATCAAAATATCCATTCTCCCATGTCAATGCGTTGAATTCCGATTTCCCTCCATGAATATTACCATTAGTGTCGTTATTGATCAAACCTGTTCCTGCAGCAACCTTGTTTGTGAATCCAATTGGGGTGTACAGTGAAACTTTACTAGAATCAGACAATGGACATGGATACCATGCCTTCGATCCTTCTCTCTTGTTGCCAAGGATGAGATCACCAAGCGATAAATTGAGAGCCTGTCTTTGCTCGTTTCCGCCGGCATGTTGTAAAGTTGGAGAAGGGAGCCCAATTTGATAAGAGGCTCCCCTAGTGATACGTATCATGCACTCATCCTCTTCTGGACCAAGTTGCGCATTATAGCACGAGTCGGATACATCTAAATCTATCCATATGGAGTGTCGCTTGTTCGGCTTTGATTCCCAAGATGATGGAAGAACTGAATCTAATGAAGATCTTAGCAACAGATCTGACAGTGCCACCGATGACGATGATGATGACGAAGAAGATGAAAATAATGAATCAAACAAACCCCAATTCTCGTCAGGATGGCAAGCTCCATTGTTTGCAGCAGCTCCCCAACCTCCTTCTCCTGTCTTTGCTCCCTTGGAAAGCAAGAGAGCATGTATGCCAGGATTGCAAAAGGTAGCGGCATCAGCAGCCAAGAAGGATTCCACTTCCACAATATTGTTCTTCGCGTTTGTTTCATTCTTGGGTGATTGCACGATTGTAGAATGTCCATGTTTTCTCACCCGTACTGAATCTAAAGGAGCTCCACATGGTGGAAAGAGATTATTGTCTAGCAAATATCGAAGCAGAGATGCGTATTTGTATCGGTAATCCTCTTTTGACTGCCGCTTGCTGTTGTTGTTGTTGTGATTCTCCACTTCATTTTCTGTTTCGATAAATGAGGCCAGCACAGAAGTACCAGATGGTCCTCTGGCCCGCTCCTCACGGAGCAATTGCTCAACATCATCATGTATGTCATTATTATCAGCTATGCTCGTGCTAGCCACATCTCCTACCCGTATGAGCAAACGTCGCAATGAATAGCGCGAGATTAGCTTTAATACATTGTCCGAGAATGGAGTATGTGTCTGTTCAACGCCAGCAAGAGGAGTTGTAGATTTGAGAGTTGAGGAAGATTCTAGATATACTCGAGCGTTCATTGACCATGGTCGTGATGAAGTGGATGCAGCGGGGTAGAGCTTTATGGTGGCAGACTCATCGTGAAAATAAGAATATTGATCGGCGCCCTTTGCCCCCAATGTTCCATCAGAGGTGCAAGTGGTGCTATCCATCTTGACTAGTATTCATATCATTGCAGGAGATCGCTGCGGCGTTGTTAGGGCGTTGTTTGTTGTTTGGTTTGCTAGGTTTGCTTGGCTGTTGTGCTCATGTTACGTTTGTTACGTTGTTACCGGTAATGTTACCGGTATTGTTACCGATAATGCAATGTTACGCGTAAGCATTTTCGGTTTGCTTCATGTAGCATGCATGCATTGCATCTTTCATCTTTGGTCGTTGCTTTTGCTTGCTTCTAGTTTGGTACAAAGAGGAAGAGTGCTTGCCATATATAGCATTATGGACGTTGATAAGGAGAAGCATCGGCATGTAGACATAGCGACACTGTCCATCCCCGCTACTGTGGCAGCGGCGGGCTTTGAGTTAGGTGATGGCACTGATTTTGTATTAGAGGCGTCAGCACGCGTAATTGATCAGCTTTTAGAATGTGACGACAGTCAAAATAATAATCAAACACATCACGTTGCAGCTCCATGCATTGAGGGTGTTCTTGATTTGACTGTAGCAACACATCTAATTCCAGGTATAACAGAAGAGGAGTTCGTCGACTTATTACATGCAGACGACAACGCATCAACTTCTATTCCCGGGTACCACGATCAGGATGAGGAAAGAGGGCGTTTGTTGGGAGATTCGACAAACAGCGGTGATACCGATAACGCCACCGCGTTTGTTTCGGTTGCTGCCGATGCATTTGTTCAAACTTTCCAGGACATTGGAGATGATAGCATGCACAAAGCAGTTACTCAAAGCAGTTTTTGTTCATCTATTCAGACAGCGGCAGGCACGCATGCAGGCATGCATGAAGCATTTCTACTGAACATTCCAGCACATAGAGCAGCAAGTGACAATAAACAACATTATGGTGGAACAACACAAGAAGAGACTGATGAAAAGTTCGTCCTTGCACTCCCAGAGGTAGCTGGAACAACTAGCTTTCGAACGTCTGCTGCTACCAACACCATTGTTCCTGAGGGTGCATTGGCTCCATTGCCGACTGATGTAACGCACGTCGAACTTCAGGTTTCAACAATGATTGTTCCTTCTGCACGTGGGGGAACAGAGGCTTCGCGAGAAGTTCATCTGGACCTGGTGGTTGATAGAAAAGTGCCGTTGGTTGGTTATGTAATACTCGTGTCTGGGTTGTTTGCTCTCTCGTCTATTGGAGCTGCGCTTGATCTCCAACATGGACAAGTAACACCTGAAATGAAAATCTTTTGGCGGCTGAGTTCTACAAGCATTCTGTTTCTCTGGCCTGCTGTCAAATCTGGCAAGATTGATTTTTCAGGACTTTCTTGGTTTGAGCTATTTGTCGTCCTTCCATTTGCAGCAATGAACTACGCTATTATGAATACAGCTTTTGCAGCTTCCCTAGAGCTAACATCTTTGGTCAACGCGTTCATCCTCTCAAATCTGGCATCATTGATTATCATTCTTTCAAAGCTGGTGACGGGTGTACGAGTTCCTGCTCTCGAGGGGCTAGGGACTGCAGTCGGTTTGACGGGTGCTACAATCTGCGCAATGGCTCCTTCTGGAGGTTCGGACGATGAAAGCAATGCTGTCGGATCGCAAGTTATGATTGGTAATTTGCTTGCGGTATTCTCTTCGATTGGAACATCAGTATACCTCACTGCTGCAAAGAATTTGAGGCCAAGGATTGATCTCTTTTTGTTCATGTTCTTGATCTTTGTTCTAGCATCGGTGTTTCAGTTGGCATACATTATTTTCTCTGGACAATCATACGAAATCTCCACTGATGACGAAATCGGGATTTTCGGTTGGATGAGCTTACGAACAGATAGATTCTTTCTTGAGCTATATATTGCTGTCGTTTGCAATGGTGTAGGAACCGCTGGCTATATTGCCATCATGAAATACTTCGATGCGGTTGTTGTTTCAATGGTAATGCTTATGGAACCAGTCATCGCTTTGTTTCAGGGGATGGCGGTTGGAGTCGCAACCATACCTGGGTGGATGACTTGGCTAGGGAATGCAGTGGTTGTTAGTGGATCACTCATAGTCATTTGGTCTGGATCTAAAAAGACGGAAACAGTCGATGCCACAGATGCATTACATCAGACAGAAACTGAACTCGTGAAGAGCTTAAATTGTTCTATCAAAATAAAGGGCTCGCGACTGATGAAAAGTCCCATGATTCGTCGTGAAAGGGGCATGACCGAAGAAACTGAATTCGTTCCTGTCAGAGGCCAGTTTGCAACATCAAGAAGTGTGGGCCCAAAGAAATAATTCAGTTTAATGAAGAGTTAAGAGTTGAGGCTAACAGCTCTCGCCTAGAGCTTAATAATAATGTAACCGAAGTTTCGTAGTACGTCGGGTGGGCCTCGAAGTTATCTATCTAGGTTCACATTGATATCTGCCAATCCAACTACTGCATGCAAGACTGTTTCCCAGATATGATAGCTTACATTTGCTTCAATTCCATCACCGTTGGGAGTTCCACGTTCGCTAGGTATTCATCGAGTTTTTCTTCTGCATTCTTGTAGGAAGAAGCTACTTTGCCCATATCCTTTTTTGCAAGACCTCTTTTGAGGAGGTCAATATCTTTAGAAAATGCCTTCCAACTCTTAACCGAGGGTAAACTGTCAGGAGCTTTCGAGCTATTTGTACGGAATGCATTGGCAAGCAGGTAAGCAGCAGCACTTAAATCTTCCCAGCCGCCTTCATCTTTGGTTTCGAAGAAAGCGTTAACAGCGCTGATGTCATTGACATCAAGGGCAAGGAAAGCCTTTAATCCTGATGTCACTCGTTTGTTGTATCGTTGCTTCGCAGAAAGCAAGTAAACTCCACCAGCTGTGGCACCACCACTTGCATATGCAGGCTCGATTTGACCCAACACAAGAAGGCCAAACGAACTCTGCACGATGCCTTCCACAAATTGCTTCCTCGACAAAGGAGGTGTCAGATCCGCACCATCACCATCAACGTAACTTCTCAATGCAGAATGACGTGCTGTTACTCCAATCGAAGATGGAGCGAGAAACGCAGCAGCCTCATTGCAAAACAGAGTTGATAATAGAAGAAGAACTACACGCATCATGATTATTGTTGTCAATATTGTATTGAAGGAGTAAAAGACTACTGTTGTACCA
>Ga0209652_1001204_pt1 | contig 21269 bp, 22 predicted proteins | sample SaaInl74LU_5_DNA_FD_184641 | JGI IMG/M metagenome (GOLD analysis project Ga0209652, IMG submission 184641) | Marine microbial communities from expanding oxygen minimum zones in the Saanich Inlet - ESP_74LU_5_DNA (SPAdes) (version 2) | ecosystem: Environmental > Aquatic > Marine > Intertidal zone... | reverse complement strand
TACCTCAAGGGCGATGTCCTCACCGCCAATATGGCTTTCGCTGGCGGCCTCAACGGTGATCTGGACCGTATCGCCTTCGGTCACGCTCGCTTTGACGTCTGTCACAACTCTGCCGTCGATCTGCACGGCGCCTTCGGCCAAAAGACGCATGAGGCGGGACCGGCTTAGCGCGGCCTCCTCTGGCACATCACGCGCGAGCGCCTTATCAAGACGCGACGGCGGGTCTTCCGCGATGACAAAGCTGACGATGACGGAACCGGAAGGGACGGCACCCATGGCAGAGGCTCCTGACGAGGCGGATGAAACCACCCTGCCGCCACAGCTGCGCTATCTCAAGCTTTTGGTGACGACGCTGGCGGGCGTTATGATTCTGGGATTCGTAGTCCTGATTGGCGCCCTTGTCATCCGCTTGAATGCCGATCCCCTGCCCTTGCCCGAGCGGATCACCCTGCCCGAGGGGGTCACGGCGGTCGCCTTTACCCAAGGGACCGACTGGTTTGCGGTGGTGACAGACAGCGACGAAATCCTGATCTATGACCGCGCGACAAGCCAGTTGCGCCAGAGGATCGCGGTGGAGTGACAAGCGACAGGCGGAGGGTCCACGCCACCGACTCCGACCGGTTATCGATGGACCCGTACCGGTCCGAAGCAAGGGCATTAGCGCTAGACAGGGGTAATTGTTCTGTGCCAGCGTCTACGACATCGCGTCGCTCTGCCTAGCAGGCGCGCAATGAAAGAGAGGGGCCAACCCTTTCCGAAATAAGTTCTGGGAGGAACACATGACATACTCGGTTTTCAAGGCGGCCAGCCTTGGCGCTGTTCTGGCGATTGGCGCGACTTCGGCTATGGCGACAGAGTGCATTGCACCTGCAAACCCCGGCGGCGGCTGGGACTTTACCTGCCGCCAGATCGGCAAGATCCTGTACGACCTCGGTGAGGTTGATGCGCCTGTCCAAATCACCAACATGGCTGGTGCCGGCGGCGGGCTTGCCTTCTCGACCGTGGTGAACGAGCGCGACACAGACGCCGACCTGATCGTGGCAGCATCCTCGGCCACCACAACCCGGCTGGCCCAAAACGCCTTTGGTGGCGCGACCGCTGACCAGGTCCGCTTTGTCGGGGCCATCGGTGCCGACCCCGGCGTCATCGTCGTGGCCGCAGATAGCCCCTTCCAGTCGCTGAACGATATGGTCGACTCCATCATCGCTGACCCGACGTCTGTGGCCTTTGCTGGTGGTTCGGCTGCGGGCGGTTTCGACCACCTCAAGCCTCTGCAAATCCTCAAGGCTGCCGGCTTTGATGACATCACGGCCGTTCGCTACATCGGTGTTGACGGTGGTGCCGATGCGATCACCCAGACCATCGGTGGATTCACCCAGGCAATGACCGGCGACATGTCCGAGATTGTCGGCTTCATCAACTCTGGCGAGGTCCGCGTTCTGGCCGTGCTGACCGAAGAGCGGGTTCCCGGATTTGAATCGATCCCGACAGCACGCGAGCAGGGCTACGACGTCGTCGCGGTCAACTGGCGCGGCCTTTACGTCCCCGGCGGCATCTCGGACGCCGAGTTCGCCGCATGGGCTGCCAAGCTGCAAGCGGTTGCCGACAGTGCCGAGTGGCAGGAAGCCATGGTTGCCAACGGCCTGGCCCCCTTCACCAAGGTTGGTGGAGACTTCCAGTCCTGGGTTGACGGCGTTGTCGCCCAGACCGCTGAACTGAGCCGCGAAATCGGTGTCATCCAGTGAGAGTAGGTGACCGGATCTTCGGACTGGTCACGATCGTCGTGGCGCTTGGGTATATCCTGAGCGCCACGAACATTCAGACCAGCTTTATGTCGGACCCCGTCGGGTCAAAGACCTTTCCCTACATCATCGGCGCGGTCGCCGCATTTTGTGGTCTGATCATGCTCGTTCTGCCGGACGCCGATCCGGAATGGCCCAGCCTGGCGGGCATCCTGAACCTGATGATCGCGCTGGGGGCTCTTGTCGGCTATGCCTACGCGCTCAAGCCGCTCGGCTTTATCGGGCCGACGACGGTTGTTTCGGCTATTCTGAGCTATCAGATTGCCCCCAACCTGCCCCGCGCCATCCTGACGGGTGCCGGTCTGGCGGTCGGGCTGTTCTTCCTTTTCTACTACGGGCTCGGATTGACCAACATCGATCCCTTCCCCAAAGCGCTGCTGGGCTGAGGAGGCCCGGACCGCCATGGAAATCCTGTCCAATCTTGCGCTTGGGTTTTCCATCGCGCTGACCCCGTTCACCCTGACGCTGGCCGTACTGGGCTGTTTTCTGGGGACGATCATCGGCGCCCTGCCCGGACTTGGCCCGTCGAACGGCGTCGCCATCCTGATCCCGCTGACCTTTACCTTTGGGCTGGACGCGACATCTGCCCTCGTCCTGCTGACGAGTGTATATTACGGAGCGATGTATGGTGGCCGCATCTCCTCCATCCTGCTGAACATTCCAGGCGACGAACCGGCCTTGATGACCTGCCTCGATGGCTACCCCATGGCCAAGAAGGGCCGACCGGGCGATGCCCTCGTCATCTCGGGGGTGGCGTCCTTCGTGGGGGCCTTTCTGGCGACCGTTGGCCTGATGATCCTGGCCCCCCTGCTGGCGCGGGTGGCCTATCTGTTTGGCCCGGCCGAGTATTTCGCCCTGTACCTGCTGGCCTTTTCGACGCTGGGCGGGATTGCTTCTAACAATCAGGCCAAGGCGGCGCTGGCATCCTGCATCGGGCTTGGCATCGCGATGATCGGGCTCGATAATTCGACCGGCATGCCCCGGTTTACCGGCGGCAACCTCCACCTGATGGACGGGGTCGATTTCCTAGTGGCGATCGTGGGCCTTTTCGCCATCACCGAAGTCTTTTTCTTCATCGAAAGCCACGGCAAGGGCAGTGCCATCGGCATCAAGCTCGACAAAGTGACGATCCCCTGGCGCGAGATCTGGTCGACCCGTTGGACCATGCTCCGATCCTCGCTTCTGGGCTTTGTGGCAGGCATCCTGCCGGGGGCCGGGGCGTCACTGGGCAGCTTCCTGACCTATATGATGGAAAAAAGCATCGCCGGTGAAAAGGGTGGCTTTGGAACCGGTGTCGCCAAAGGCGTCGCCGCCCCCGAGGCCGGGAACAATGCCGCCGCAGGCGGCGCGCTGGTGCCGATGCTGACCCTTGGGGTGCCGGGATCGGGGACCACGGCTGTGCTGCTGGCGGTTCTGATGACCCTGAACATCACCCCCGGGCCGACCCTGTTTGCCGACCGCCCCGACGTGGTCTGGGGCCTGATCGCATCGCTTCTGATCGCCAACTTTGTCCTCTTGGCGATGAACGTGCCGATGGTGAAGGTCTTTGTGCGGATCCTGTCGGTGCCCCCTTGGATCCTGATGCCGGGGGTGACGATGGTGTCCTTCGTAGGGATCTATTCCCTGACCGGCAGCTACTTTGACCTGTTGCTGATGGTCGCCTTCGGTGCCCTTGGCTATACTCTTCGCAAGCTGGATATCCCGACTGTACCAATAATTCTGGGCATCCTTCTGGGCAATGCGATGGAGGACAACCTCCGGCGTGCCATGGTGCTGTCGGGAGGAGATTGGACCTATCTGTTTTCGTCGGCCATCTCGAACGGGCTTTGGCTGGCGGCGGTCCTTGGCTTTGTCGCCCCGCTGTTCCTGCGACGGTTCATCAAAAAGCCCCAGGCGGTGACGGACTGATATGATCCGGGTCCTCATCCCCTCTGGCGCCCTTGGCCTTGGCTACGACAAGACCGCGCTGGCACGCGGGATTGCGGCAGGGCCTGACCTCATCGCCATCGACGGTGGTTCGACCGACTCCGGACCTTCATACCTCGGTCGGGGGGTGTCGAAATACGCGCGGGCCGCGACCAAAGCCGAATGGAAGGGCCTGATCGAGGCGCGGGCAGAGGCCGGGGTTCCGCTGGTCATCGGCACGGCGGGCACCTGTGGCACGGGAAGCGCGGTCGACTGGCTTTATGACATCACGGTCGAGATCCTGGCCGAACTGGGCCAGACCGCCCGGATCGCGGTGCTGAAGTCTGACCAACCCATCGCCCGGGTGCGCGAGGCCCTTGCCTCGGACAGGATCAGCCCCCTGCCCCACGCCCCTCATATTGATGCTGACCTGATTGGCCAATGCACCAACATCGTGGCCCTTGCCGGCGCCGAGCAGATCGCGGCCGCGCTGGACACCGGGGCCGATATCGTGATCGCGGGGCGGACGACCGACACGGCCATCATTGCCGCCTTGCCCATTCAAAGGGGTATGCGCCCCGGCGCCGCATGGCATGGGGCGAAGATCGGGGAATGCGGCGCCCTTTGCGCCACCAACCCCCAGTCCGGGGTCATTCTGGTGGATGTGGACGATGCAGGCTTTACCGTGACGCCACTGGCGGATGGGGCGCATGCCACGCCGCACACGGTCTCGGCCCATATGCTCTATGAAAATTCGGATCCGTTCATCCTCTACGAACCCGGCGGGCACCTTGATGTGACCGGGGCGCGCTATGTGGCGCTGGACGACAAAAGGGTGCGCGTCGAAGGGTCTGAATGGGTGCCGTCCGATCGGTATACGGTCAAGCTGGAGGGGGCGCGGGTCGCCGGATACCAGACGATCCTGATCGCCATACTGCGGGACCCGCGCTATGTCGCGGCGGTTCAGAACTGGTGCGACGACATCGCGGTACGGCATGCGGACCGGGTTGCACAACGCATGGGGCTGGAGCCGCAGGACTATAGCCTTGAGCTACGCCTTATCGGACAGAACGCCACCCTTGGTGCCCTCGAACCCCGTGCAGGCAGCGCGGCAGAGGTCGGCGTGATGGGCATCGTGACCGCCCGGACCCAGGAACAGGCAAACGACATCGGCAAGCTTCTCAACCCGTTCCTGCTGCACCATCCGCTGACCCAGGACGAAGAGCAGCCAACCTTTGCCTTCCCCTTTTCACCGGCGGAAATCGACCGGGGCCCGGCGTGGGAGTTCTGCCTGAACCACGTTATGGAATTGGCCGATCCGATGGAGGCCTTTACCTTGCAGGTGCACGATGCCTGAAGTCGGTGCAATCGCGGAAAAGGTCCGATCCAAGAATGCCGGGCCATTCTGGGCGACAATCGACATCTTTTGCGGGACGGTTGAGGCCTACGAGCGGGTGTCGCGTGGATTGAGCAGTGACGCGGTCGCATCGGCCTTTCAAATGGAGGTTGCCGACCTCAAGCGGTTCGACATCCCTGACCTGCGGGTTGTAAAGTTCAGCCTGCCGCGTCCCGCTGTCCAAGGGACGGCCGAAGACAGGGACATGCATGGTGCAGGCTGGGGACCGATGGTCGCAGAACTCGTCATTCCCTGAAAAATCTTTGAAAAGATTTTTTTGCACCTGTCAGGCAAGACAGAAATTTCGCGAAATTTCTCGAGGATGGATGTTTGGGAAAGAGTGGTACCACCTCCCCGGCTTGAACGGGGGACCTCCTGATCCACAATCAGGCGCTCTAACCAACTGAGCTAAGGCGGCACTAGGGGCGATTTAGCTTTCGCCGCACACAAATGCAAGGCCGGAAGGACAATCAGCCGGCCACGCCAGATACCGCGGTTTGGGAACACCTGTTTCGCTCTGCCACTCACGACCCTTGCCTTTCGGCCATCCTTTGGACTATCTCGGCACGTTCCCATTGAAAGGACGCAGCATGGGCATCGACACCGAACGCGACGTTGAGGCGAATATGCAGATCGGTCCGACAGACCTTGGCATGGTTCGCATCTTTATCGAATCACATGGTGCAGAAATCCCGATGGACTTCGACCCTGACGAAGCCGAGGAAATCGCCGAAGAGATCCGTGCCGCTGCCAAGGTAGCGCGACAGGTTACCAAGCGGCGCGGCTAAAGTCCGGATCCCGCGCTGCGTGCCAGCGAAGGGCGGCGTGACGGGCAAACTTCTGTAACATGACCTTGCGCCGCGCTGGCGCCAGTCGGGACTCTGGACCCAGCCGCAGGATTTCGGCGTCATAGCCGTCCGCCAGAATGAGCCCAGTGTCATCCGGCAGAAGCTCTGTCGGAAAGTCGGCATCTACCGCCCAGAAAAATCGATCGCACCACTCAAGGTAGCCTTGCCACTTGTGATCTGATTGAAAGTCCGCGCGGGAGGATTTGCATTCGATCACCCAAACCTCGCCCTTGGGCCCCAATGCCATGACATCCACCCGAAGACCTTGGGTCGGGACCAGTTCTTCGACTGTGACAAAGTCGTGGCTTAGCAGATGCCGGCATACACCCCGTGCCAGGATCTGACCGGCGCGAAGACCCTCTGCAATACCCGTTGACAAGCTTGGTTCTGGCATGACCCATTAATGAACAATCCGTGAACATCGGTCAAGGGTTGGCCTATTGGGCGCTTGGAGGTCACGGGCGACGACTAGCCCTTGTAACGTCCTTGTCGCGGCCCTAGGTTACTCGTTGGCGGGTTTCTGCCCCTCTCGTGAAAAGCGTCTCATTCCAGTGGCCTTAAGCAAATCCGAGGGAACTGGCTCTGTTCAGATTCAGGTCTGATTATCTGGTGCCCACCTGTATATACAGGTCCTCGGGAATAACACGCCCACGGTTGCCGCGGTTCCCGTCACTCATCGCCCGGATCAGACGCTCCGGGCGAGCGCGACATATGAAATTCCCGATGACAGCAGGTTGATCCCCAGCATCAGGCCAATAGCCCAAAGGGCCGTCCCGGGTAGACCGAGGATAAGCAGAAATCCCAGTCCGAACGACGCCATCCCGCTGACCGCCAGCCAGACCCAACCTTTGCGCGGCCGGTGACGCAAGGCCATGCCGGCTTCGAAACCGCCTTGCAGCAGGAAGACGAGGCCAAGTAGCAACGTCAGCCCGACAAGCCCGGTCAATGGAAAGAAGGCGAAGTAGACCCCAAGCGCGAGGTTGACCAGCCCGATGGCCCCGCTTTGAAGGGCGGACCCCCAAGTCCGCGCCTGAAAGGCGTGATAGAGCATCGCCGCCCCGGACAACAACAAAAGCCAGCCGACAAGCGCTTTGGCCGCGATGCTGGAGACAAGCGGAAACAGGATCGCAAGGATACCGATGACGACCAGGATCCAGCCAAGCCGCTGGAACTTGGCGCTGTTCTCGCGGATGGCGGCTTCAACAAGGTTTTGGGGGTCTTGGGGGGCGTTTGACATGATGCAGTCCTGACAGTCGACCCGATGCACCTGGACTAGGGGCGTCGGCGGGTGTCCGAGCGAACGGGAATTGGGATCAGGGCAGGCTCACGCAGTCCACCTCCCCCATGAGAGTCGTCGTCATCATCGCCCGAGGACATACCCATGATCGCAATGCCGAACTGGACCCCGGCAAAAACGATGCCATTGAAGAACCACAAAAGGAACAGAGCCAACGGTCCGTCCGCCGATTGGGTCAACAGATGACGCAGGTTGGCGAGATTGAAACCAAGAAGCAAGCCCACCAGCAACGCCGCCAAGAAAAAGCCGATCAACACGGACCGGATGTAAAGGCGGATGAGGTCGGGCATGGTATACTCCCTTGGTGCAGGACCAAGATGAGGTGGGACCATGCGACTTGCAAGGGCCAAGGCGAGATTGGCAGCAGCGTCAGAACGCCTCGGGGCGGGCCTCGCGGGCCATATGGTCAAGCACCGCGTTCACAAAACGAGATTCCTTGCCCTCTGGAAAAAAGGCGTTTGAAATCTCCATGAACTCGACGATTACAACCTTCGGAGGTGTCTTGCCGGCAATAAGCTCGGCCCCGGCTGCGCGAAACAGGGCCCGCAGGGTCGGGTCGATCCGGGCGATCGGCCATTTTGCCACCAGCGCTCTGTCCGTCATCTGGTCAACACGGGCCTGATTGTCGACAGCCCCCTGCATCAGGTTGCGGAAAGTATCGACATCGCCCTCGACCATCTCATCGCCATCGTAGACCGCGCCAAAACGGTGATCTTCGAACTCACGGATGACCGGATCGACCATCTGGCCAGAGGCTTCCATCTGAAACAGCGCCTGCACGGCATAAAACCGGGCAGCCGACTTCATCTGGCGTTTGGCATTCGGGGCTCGGCTCATACCGCGTCTCCCCCGCGGGCAAGAAGGATATCGCGGGTGAAGCCTACGTTCTTTTCCGCCCGTCCCCATTTACGGCTGAGTGAGATCAGATGCAGGGCGGCGGCGGCGGCCCCTCCCCCCTTGTTCTGGCCGTCGGGGTGGGCGCGGATGGCGGCCTGATCGTAGGTTTCGACTGTCAGGATGCCATTGCCGATGCAGAGACCCTGAAGGCCCAGCAACTGAAGCGCCCGCGAGCTGTCATTGCAGACGGTGTCATAATGGGTCGTCTCGCCCCGAATGACGCAGCCAAGGGCGACATAGCCGTCAAAGTTGCTCATCCTCTCAGCGATGCCGATGGCAGTCGGTATTTCGAGGGCACCGGGGACATGGACGATTTCATGGGTGGCACCGGCCGCTTCGGCCACGGCAATCGCGCCGGCGACCTGATGGTCCGAAATGTCCTTGTAGTAGGGCGAGGCCACGATCAGCAGTTTGACCGGCGTGTCAAAGCTGGGCAGAGGCATGACGTAGTGGGAAGGGCCGGCCATTATCCGATCTCCGATATCTTGCGGGTGTCGGTGATCTCAAGGCCGTAGGCATCAAGACCGACAACCTTTGGTCGCGGCGAATTCGTCAGAAGGACGATCTTGGACAGGCCAAGGGACGACAGGATCTGTGCGCCCAAACCATATTGGCGCAGGGTCTGGGGCGAGACCTCTTCAGTCGCCGCCATCTTCATGTGCAGGTCGCGCAACAGGACAAGGGCGCCGCGTCCTTCCTCGGCGATTAGGCGCATGGCATCGCCAAACTCACCAGCACGACCTTTGGGACCAGTGCCGATGATATCAAGGAGCGGGTCGAGGGCGTGCATCCGAACCAGAACCGGCTCGTCGCCCGAGATGTCCCCCTTGATCAGAGCGACATGTTCTGCCCCTTGGGTTTCGTCCGTGTAGATGCGCATTTCCCATTCGCCGCCGAATTCGGACTGGATGGTCTGGGTGGTCCGGGTCCGGACCAGATTGTCGTGACGGCGACGGTAGGCGATCAGGTCGCTGATCGTCCCGATCTTGAGGTTGTGCATCTGGGCAAAGGCCACCAGATCGGGCAACCGCGACATGGAGCCGTCTTCGTTCATGATCTCGCAGATCACGCCCGAGGGGTTTAGCCCGGCCAGACGCGAGATATCGACCGCAGCCTCGGTATGCCCGGCCCGCACCAGAACACCGCCCTCGCGGGCCCGCAGCGGGAAGACATGGCCCGGGGTGGCGATGTCAGCAGCGGTCTTGGATCCGTCGATGGCCACTGCCACCGTCAGCGCCCTGTCATGGGCGGAAATACCGGTCGAGACCCCTTCGCGCGCCTCGATCGACACGGTAAAGGCTGTTTCATGTCGGGAGGAGTTCTGCGAGGCCATCAGCGGCAGGCCCAGCGCATCGACCCGGGACCCAGTCATCGACAGGCAAATCAGACCCCGGCCATGCTTGGCCATGAAGTTGATCGCGTCGGGTGTCGCCATCTGGGCAGGGATCACCAGGTCCCCCTCATTCTCGCGATCCTCGTGATCGACCAGGATGAACATGCGCCCGTTGCGGGCGTCGTCGATGATTTCCTCGATAGAGGAGACGGCGTCGGACCAGTCCTGCTCCACCGATCCGGGTGTTTCGAACGGCATTGTCATCTTGGATCCCCGCGCTGCATGACCGGCCAGATAGCGGACCCTGCGAGGATTGCAAAGGGGGGTGGGTTGAAACCCACCTTACGTCTTTGCACAGCACCCTGTGCGTTCGGCGGACATCCCTTGCGGGGGATGCCTCCGGCGGGAGTATTTTGGACAGAGCGAAGCGATGGGGGCGAAGCGATGGGGGCGAAGGGATGGGGGCGAAGGGATCAGGACGCGGAGTTGAAGTACCGCGATCCGGTCAGGAAACCTGCGGCCTTTGCGGCCTCTGCCCAGTCTCGCTCTTGCGGTGTTTCACCAATGATCAGATAGCCATCGGCTGGTTTGCCTCGGGCTCTGATGATCCCTTTGAGATGGTCGCGCATGACGGACCAAGGAAGATGAGGTGCAGGGGCCGGGAAGGCCGCGTCGAGCGGGACCAGTTCCAACAGGGTTTCGGCTGTCAGCGGCGGATGGGCGAGGCCGGTCCGGTCGCAGGCCACAAGCGCCTCGAGCCGTGTTCGGCAGTTCTGGGGAAGCGCCGGCCCCTTGCGGTAGAGGTCAAGGGCGTTGGAGGAGAAAAGAAAGCCGATGACGTCCCGCCCGGTGCTGGCCCGAACGCTCGCGTAGGTCTTGTAAGGCAGTCCAAGTTCCTGCGCACGCCGGACCCGCAGCCGCAGGACCTCGATCGGGAGGGTTGGCAACAGATCTGCCCGGGCGCGCGTCCAGGCATATTTGCGCCAGCTGTTGCCCGGCTCCAGGGTGGGGCCATTGTTGTGACCTGGCCCGGGAGGCGGTCTGGTGGCGATGGGGTCGCTCAATCCCATTCCCTCAGACGGGCGACGTAGCGGGCCATGGTGTCGATTTCGAGGTTGACGGCGTCGCCGACGGCCATCTGCCCCCAGTTGGTTACTGCCTTGGTATGCGGAATGACGTTGATCCCGAAGGTCCGCCCTTCAACCTCGTTCACCGTCAGCGAGGTGCCGTTGAGGGCAACCGACCCTTTGGAGGCAATGAACCGGGCCAGCGCCTCTGGCGCCTCGAACGTCATTCTTGTGCTGTCGCCTTCGTCCCGCATGGCGACAAGGTCGGCCACGCCGTCGACATGGCCCGACACGATGTGTCCGCCAAGTTCGTCCCCGACTCGCAAGGCCCGTTCAAGGTTCAGCCGTTTGCCCGCCACCCAGCCGTTGCGACCGATGTTGGTCAGGTTCACCGTCTCGGCCGAGATTTGCACGTCGAACCAGGGCCGGGGCGTTTGCCCCAGTGCCACCACCGTCAGGCAGACGCCGTCGCAGGCGATGGAGGCCCCGATGTCGATCCGGGTCACGTCATAAGAGGTGGCGATCCGGGCGCGCAGGTCGCCCTCCTGCACCACATCCAGAACCTCGCCTATATCCGTGATGATGCCTGTGAACATGCCAATGTCTCCTTTTGCAAAGACCTAGCCCCTTGCCCACCTGTCGGCAAGCCATCCGGATCGCTTGCCCCAACCCCGGCAGGTGCCATAGTCTTGCCATAGCGGTCCGGTATCCTCACCTCTGTTGGTTTTTAATGAGTTCGAGGGGCAATAAGAAGATGACGCAGCAGGCAACACCCAGGTTCATGATGCTACAGGGGCCCCATGGTCCCTTCTTCCACGGTCTGGCCCGAATGCTACGGTCCGCCGGGGCAGAGGTCTGGCGGGTCGGCTTTAACGCGGGCGACAGGGCCTTCTGGTTCAATTCCCCGGGCTTCATCGCTTATCAGGACAGCCCCGAGGCCTGGCCCGAGCATTTTTCGGCACTCGTCGAGGCGCATCGGATCACCGACATTGTGCTTTATGGCGACACCCGGCCCATTCACGCCCAAGCCGTGGCCGAGGCCAAGCGGCGTGGCCTGACCGTCCACGTCTTTGAAGAGGGCTACATGCGGCCCTATTGGGTGACCTACGAACGGGAGGGCACCAACGGCAACTCTCGCCTGATGGACACCAGCCTGGCAGATATGGCGGCGGCGCTGGCCCGGTCCGACCTTGAGATGCCGGAACCCCCTGCCCATTGGGGCGATATGCGCCAGCATGTCCTGTATGGCGCCCTGTATCACTGGTTCCTGATTTTTCGGAACAAAGCCTATCGCCAGTTTCGCCCACATCGGGAACTGCCCGTAGCGACAGAGGCCATGCTCTATACCCGCAGGCTGATGTTGATGCCGTTCATCGCATTGCACCGCAGGCTTGCAACAAGCCGGATAAAGCGTAGCGGTTTTCCCTATCACCTGGTGCTGTTGCAATTGGAGCATGACGCTAACTTTCGGATGCATTCGCCGTTCGAGGAAATGTCGGAATTCCTTGAAGTCGTGATGGATGGCTTTGCCAAGGGCGCGCCAAGGCATCACCACCTCGTCTTCAAGGCCCATCCCCTTGAGAACGGTCGCGCCCCGTTTCAGCGAATCCTGAACCGGCTTGCCGAAGAACATGACCTCAAGGGGCGCATCCACTACGTGCGGGGAGGCAAGCTAGCCCGCTTGCTCGACCATGCCCGCACTGCCGTGACCGTCAATTCCACAGCAGCCCAGCAGGTGTTATGGCGCGGCATTCCCCTCAAGGTCTTTGGTCGGGCGGTCTATGCCAAGCCTGAATTCGCCTCGACCCAGCCGCTGCCCGAGTTCTTTGCGCAGCCGGGCCGCCCGGATGGCAGGGCTTACAAGGACTACCGCCGCTTTCTGTTGGAGACGAGCCAGGTCCCCGGGAGTTTCTATTCGTCAAAAGGTCGCCGCCAGCTGTTGCGCCAGGTTGTCGACATGATGCTGGACCGGGAAGACCCCTACGATGCCCTCAGATCCGGAAAAGCGCCCCCGCGGCAACCCTTGCGGCTGGTCCAATAGGACCTACCAGACCTAGCGTCTGCCTCTCCGTTTTCCGCGCAATCGCGGCAATGCCGCAACACCCCTGTTCGGGCCGACGCCTCTCACCGGTCGGGTCAGTAGATTTACTGACCGGATTCCGGTAGGTTAAAACAAAAAGTTGAGGCAAACAAAAATAGGTCGAGGAGACCGAGCAGTGACAACCCTAAACGTACGCTTTGCACGGGGCTTGGCCGTGCTTGCCGCCGTTAGCCTTTTGGCGGCTTGCGGCCTTCCACGGACGGGCCCGAACCGGGCCGAGATCTTTTCCGGCTCGGTCATGGAAGAGGGCGATGCCTTTGTCCTGACAGTGGATGACAGGATCAATGCCATCGCAGGGGTGACCCCTGCCCTGGCGTTTTCCGAAGGCTTTATGAATGCCTCTGTGCTGGGGTCCGATACAATCCAGCCCGGTGATGTCCTTGGTCTGACGATCTGGGAGAACGTTGACGACGGCCTGCTGGTCTCCTTGGGCATGAATGCCGCCGTCCTCGATGAGGTGCAGGTCGATGGATCGGGCTTTATCTTTGTCCCTTATGCCGGACGTATTAGGGCCGCCGGGAACACGCCCGAAGCGATCCGCCGCCTGATCTCAGAAAAGCTGGAAGAGCAGACCCCCGATCCTCAGGTCCAGGTCAGCCGCCTGGCCGGCGACGGTTCCACGGTGTCGATCGCCGGCGGCGTGACAGGACAGGGTGTCTACCCGATCCAACGTCCGACCCGCACGCTGGCCAATATGCTGGCCAATGCCGGCGGCCTGTCCATCCCGACAGAAATTGCACAGGTCACTGTGGTGCGGGGCGCCCATACAGGCACGATCTGGTTCGAGGATCTGTACACCCATCCGGCACATGACATTGCCCTTCGCAACGGTGATCAAATTATCGTTCAGGAAGACAGCCGGTCGTTCACGGCACTCGGTGCGACCGGAACGCAGTCCCAGATCCGGTTTGACAGCCAAAGCATCTCGGCCATCGAGGCATTGGCGCAGGTTGGCGGGCTGAGTTCGGCCGCTGCCGATCCGACGGGTGTCTTTGTGTTCCGCAACGAGCCCGAGGCCATCGCCCGTGCGCTGGTCGGCCGCGATGATCTGGTCGGCGCCCAACGGGTTGTCTATGTTCTGGACCTCACCCGCCCGAACGGCATATTCTTTGCCCGTGATTTCGCGATCCGGGACGATGATACGGTCTATGTGACCGAGGCGCCGTTCGTTCAGTTCAACAAGGTGATCGCAGCCCTTACCGGTACCCTGGGTACAGTCGACGCCGTAACGACGGCAGCATCCGGCCTGTAGCGAGGTGTCGCAGACAATCGAAACGGCCGCCGCGGGAGAAACCTCGCGGCGGCTGTTTGTTTACAACGGCGGTTTTCTGACCCAACGACGCATCCGGCGGGTGCTGGAGCTTTCGGGCTATGACATCCGCTTAGGCAAACCCGGCCCACAGGACATGGTCGGTGTTTGGGGCCAAAGCCCGACCAGCCCGCGGGGCGAGGCTGTCGCCGCCCGAACCCAAACCCCCATCTTGCGGGTCGAGGACGCCTTTCTGCGCTCTGTCCTGCCCGGCCGGGATGGCGAGCCGCCCATTGGCCTTCATCTGGACACCCGAGGGGTCCACTTTGATCCTGCCCAGCCCTCTGATCTTGAGGTACTGTTGGCGACAGCCGAACTCGACGACACGGTCCTTCTGAATCGCGCCCACGCGGCCATTGATCGTCTGCAAAAAAGCCATCTGTCCAAGTACTCGGCCTTTTTGGCCGAAGCCGAGGTTCCCGAAGCGGGCTATGTCCTTGTCATCGACCAGACTGAGAGCGACGCCTCCGTTACAGCCAGCCGCGCCAACCGCAACACCTTTCGCGAGATGTTATTCGTCGCCCGAGAAGAGCATCCCGGCGCTCGGATCCTGATCAAGTCCCACCCCGAGACGATGCAGGGTCACCGAAAGGGCCATTTCCGACCAGAAGACCTCGGGCCGAACATGGCGTTCCTGGACACACCCGTCTCGCCCTGGCGCTTGATGGAGGGCGCGGTTGGGGTCTACGCGGTCTCGTCGCAGCTGGGATTCGAGGCGATCCTCGCCGGCCATCGCCCGGTCCTGTTCGGGCAGCCCTCTTATGCCGGATGGGGGCTAAGCGATGACCGGATGCCCCTCGACCGCCGCTGCCGAAAGCTGACGGCAGCCCAACTCTTTGCCGCCACAATGATCCTCTACCCCACCTGGTATGATCCCTATCGCGACAAGCTATGTCAGTTGGAAGACGCCATCGCGACGCTCGAGTCTGAAACGCGGGCCTGGCGCGAGGATCACATGGGTTGGGTCGCAACAGGCATGCGCTTGTGGAAGCGTGCACCCATCCAGCGGGTATTTGGCCAGCATGAAAAGGTTGTTTTCGCCGAACCAGAGGCCGCCGTCGCCCTGGCCGATAAGACCGGTCGCAGGATCATGGTTTGGGCAGGCAAGACGAACGAGGCCCTCGATGCGGCAGGCGTCGTGCGGGTCGAGGACGGCTTTCTGCGCTCGCGCGGATTGGGGGCGGATCTCGTCCCGCCCCTTAGCCTCGTCTGCGATGATCTTGGGATCTACTATGACCCCACCCGGGAAAGCCGGCTGGAACAGCATATTGTCGCCGCCTGTAAGCTATCCGCACCTGAGCGCGCCCGAGCCGAGGCGTTGATTGGCAAGCTGCTTTCCCTTGGACTGAGCAAATACAATCTTGGCGGAGAACTGCCGCCCAACTTGCCGAAGGGCCGGCGCATTCTGGTGCCGGGACAGGTCGAGGATGATGCTTCTATCCGGCTTGGCACCAGTGACATCAACACAAACCGGGGCCTTCTGACAGCCGCGCGGTTGGCAAATCCTGCCGCCATAATCCTGTATAAGCCGCACCCGGATGTCGAGGCTGGCTTGCGGCCCGGCGCGGTCCCGGATGCCGGTCAGATTGCAGATGTTGTCCTGACAGCAACCGATCCAGTCAAGGCGCTGGACGCTGTGGAGCAGGTCTGGACGATGACCTCTGCCATCGGGTTCGAGGCCCTCTTGCGCCAAAAGAAGGTTACCTGCCTGGGCCAGCCCTTTTACGCCGGCTGGGGCCTGACCGAAGACAGGGGTATGCCTCTGCTTCGCCGGGAGGCCCTGCCCGATGTCGTTGCCCTGACCTATGCAACCCTGATCGCCTACCCCCGATACTTTGACCCGGTAACAAACCGGCCCTGTTCCGTCGAAGTGGTTGTTGAGCGGCTGGCCAAGGGCCAGATCCCCCATCCCGGTCGGGTCAATCGCGCCCTTGCCAAAGTGCAGGGCCTCTTTGCCAGCCGCGCCAGCCTGTGGCGCTAGATTAACTAACCTCACCCAAGGTTTTCGAGGGATAGTCTAACGACGTCGCCACCGTTGCAGCGTGTCAGCCCCGACCGCCCGAGTTTCGGCAAGCTGAAACCGGGGGGCATCCGACAATCGGTCTAGTCCCATGGCAGCGACGCCCGGCGTCCCCTCGGCACCGATAATGGTCCCGGCAGCGAACACGATCAACTCGTCGACAAGATCGGCCCCCAGCAGGGAACTGGCAAGGCCCCCACCGCCTTCGCAAAAGACCCTTGTGATCCCTTTGGCCGCCAATTGGCGCAAGACCGAGGCCGGGGTGACCTGCCGACCATCGACGTCGCAGGGCAAACAGGCCGCCCCAAGCGCTGACCATTTCGCAACGACCTTCGGGTCCAGCCCGGCATCGTGGCAAAGCCACACTGGCACGCTGTCCGCCGTCCGGACCAATGCGCTATCGACGGGCAAATCAAGACGGCGCGAGACGACGACGCGGACCGGTTGGCGCACTGCACCCATGTCACGGACGGTCAGCATCGGATCGTCCTCGCGGGCGGTTCCGGCCCCGACCATCACCGCGTCATGGCGGGTGCGCAATGCGTGGACGGCACGCCGCGCCTCGGGACCGGTGATCCATTTGCTTTCGCCGGTCGCCGTTGCGATCCGCCCATCGAGACTCATAGCAAGCTTCAATGTGACAAAGGGACGGCCCTCGGTCTGGACCAGCAGAAAGCCTGCATGATCGTCCCGTGCCGCGTCTTCCAGACACCCCAGATCCACGATGACGCCCGCCGCACTCAACCGGGCCAGTCCTTCGCCCGCGACCAACGGATTGGGATCGCCAATTGCAACCACCACCCGGGCGACACCCGCGTCGATCATGGCATTCGCGCAGGGCGGTGTCCTGCCGTGATGTGAACAGGGTTCAAGCGTGACATAGGCCGTAGCACCTTTGGCTGCAGCCCCTGCCTGTCGCAGGGCGCCCACCTCGGCATGCTGGACAAGGACAGCATCGCTGCGGCCACGGCCGACGATGCGCCCATCCTTCACGATCACGCAGCCAACCGACGGCCAAGGGCCGACCTGCCCCATACCTCGCCGGCCCAGACTAAGGGCCAGCGCCATATAGCGAAGGTCTGCGTCCTGGATCACAGCTCTGACTTGGGACCTGGCCGAAGATCGTCCATGAACTTGTCAAAGTCGCCAACCGCCTGAAAGTTCATGTAGACGCTGGCAAAACGGACATAGGCCACCGTATCAATCCGGGCGAGGCTTTCCATCACGATCTCACCGATCTGGTTGGAATTGATGTCCGTCTCTCCCAACGATTCCAACCGGCGCACTATACCCGAGATCATCTGGTCCATCCGCTCAGGCTCAACCGGGCGCTTTTGCAGGGCTATGCGGATCGAGCGTTCCAACTTGTCCCTGTCAAAGTCCTCGCGGCGACCATTAGATTTGATGACTACCAGATCACGCAACTGCACCCGCTCGTAGGTGGTAAAGCGTCCCCCGCAGGCCGGACAAAACCGGCGCCGCCGAATGGCGACGTGGTCCTCGGCGGGACGTGAGTCTTTAACTTGTGTATCGACGTTTCCGCAAAAGGGGCAACGCATGGTCCTGTCCTCGTCTCTGCCTTGTGTGGGTTTTCCCCACTTATGGCCAGCACTATAGGAAAGCCTCTAGGATTTGGGTAGACCCCAAATCTTAACGCTTGATGTTGTTACCGATAGGACTCGGTCCAACCATCCGGGTAAAGCGGGCGCAGTTCGGCCTTGAGCGGATCAAGGAACTTATCGTAACGTTCCCAACGCCTTATCGACGATGCATAGAGGGGCTGGCGCACCTGATGAGCGGACAGGGTTTTGCTGCGATTTGCGCTGGATTGGAAGTCGAGGCAGGCCGTCTCCCACTCAAGTCCCGCGAAGTCCAGCGCCCGGCCCAGTGTAGCCTCGGGTTCCGGACATAAGGTCTTCGTAGAGCAGCGTCAGGATAAGGGGCGTTCGCTTGGATCCCCGCCCCCGTCTTTAAACCAGTGCTTGTGGGTCTGAGAGCAGAGGGCCTCGACAAAAACGGCATATCCGTCGACATCACGCTTCATCGGGGCGGCTGCCTTTGCCTCGACCGTCGTCAGGAAAGCGGCCTCGTCCTTTCCGAAATCCACCTGGGCCTTAGCCAGCAGGCGCAGGGCATCCGCATAGTCCTGTCCGCCGAGCTTGCGCAACGCTGGCAGGATCGTGTCGGTCAATCGTTCCACTTCGGGATCTGACCGCTCTATCTTGGCCACGCTGAACAGAAGCGGAAGGAGAGAGGCGCTGTTTGGATACTCTACCAGCAGCTCCCTTGTCAGGGTCTCGGCCCGGACCATATCCCCCGACGCCCACAGCGCCCTTACAAGCTGAATGCGCGTCGGCAGGTGATCAAGTCGCAGGCGCAGGGCCTGTTCAATCTTTTCAAGGGCCTCGTCATGGCGGTTCAGTGCCATGTCAACAGCTGCGGCGATGAACTATGCGTCAGGATTGTCGGCGGCGATGTGCAGAGCTGCCGCAGCATGATCCCTGGCTTGGGCAAGCCTTTGACAGTTAAGAGAGCTTTCTGCCGAAAGGACCAAGCTTTCCGCTGCCTTCGGCTGGAGCGTCAAGAGACGCTCGGACAACAACAAAGCTTTGCCGAACCTTCGGGTATATCGGTTCTGAAACCGAACGGCTTCGGCCAGGCCAACGGCGTTCTTGGGTTTTTGCTGGACCAGCTTGTCAAATAGCTGATCTGCTTCGGCAAAACCGGCCCGCTTTCGCCAGAGCTTTCGCCTTGTCCAGTATGGCCTGCCCCCAAAAGTTGGTTTCCCTAGGTCAAAGCGTAGGAATGAACGGCGACCCAAGAAAGGAACCGCCGATCGAACGCCTATTGATCCAGGAACGACCGCAACTTGCGCGACCGGCTGGGATGCTTGAGCTTGCGCAGCGCCTTCGCCTCGATCTGGCGAATACGTTCGCGGGTCACGCTGAACTGCTGACCAACCTCTTCGAGGGTGTGATCGGTGTTCATCCCGATGCCAAAACGCATGCGCAACACCCGCTCTTCGCGCGGGGTCAGCGAGGCGAGAACGCGGGTCGTGGTTTCCTTCAGGTTCTCCTGAATGGCGGAATCCAGCGGCAGGATCGCGTTCTTGTCCTCGATAAAGTCGCCAAGTTGGCTGTCCTCTTCGTCGCCGATAGGCGTCTCGAGGCTGATCGGTTCCTTGGCGATCTTCATCACCTTGCGAACCTTCTCCAGCGGCATTTGAAGCTTTTCTGCCAGTTCCTCTGGTGTCGGCTCGCGGCCAATTTCGTGCAGCATCTGGCGACCGGTGCGAACCAGCTTGTTGATCGTCTCGATCATATGGACCGGGATACGGATCGTGCGGGCCTGATCGGCGATCGAGCGGGTGATCGCCTGACGGATCCACCATGTGGCGTAGGTCGAGAATTTGTAACCGCGGCGATACTCGAACTTGTCCACGGCCTTCATCAGGCCGATGTTGCCTTCCTGGATCAGGTCAAGGAATTGCAGACCACGGTTGGTGTACTTTTTGGCGATGGAAATCACGAGGCGCAGGTTGGCCTCGACCATTTCCTTCTTCGCCTGCCGGGCTTCTTTCTCGCCCTTCTGGACCTGCTGCACGATGCGGCGGAATTCGGTGATGTCGACGCCGACATACTGACCAACCTGGGCCATTTCGGCACGCAGCTCCTCGATCTTGCCCGTGGACCGCTCAATGAGTGCCTGCCAGCCACGGCCGGACTTTTCGGCCATGTCTTCCAGCCAGTTGGGGTCAAGCTCGCGACCACGATATTCATCGATGAACTCGCGGCGGTTGATGCGGGCCTGGTCCGCCAGCTTTACCATGGAGGAATCGATCGACATGATGCGGCGGTTGATGCCGTAAAGCTGGTCGATCAGCGCCTCGATCCGGTTGTTGTGAAGGTGAAGGGAGTTCACCAGCTCCACGATTTCCGCCCGAAGCTTTTGATAGACGCCTTCATCCTTGTCCGAAAAGGTGCTGTCTTCGTTCAGGGTTGCCGACATCCGGGCGTCCTGCATTTCGGACAGTCTGCCAAAGTCGTCTGCGATGATTTCGAGGGTTTCAAGAACGCGAGGCTTCAGAGCCGCTTCCATCGCGGCCAAGGACATATTGGCCTGTTCATCATCATCGTCGTCGTCATCAGAGCTGATCGGATTACCATCAGCGTCCAGTTCCTGACCATCAGAGGACTTGGGCTGCGCGGTAGTCTCGGTGGACGTGGCGGCCTCGACCACCGGTTCGACGGAGTCGTCGTCACCCAACTGGTTGCCAAATGTGGCTTCCAGGTCGATCACATCGCGCAGCAGAATGTCCTCGGACAGCAATTCGTCACGCCAGATGGTGATAGCCTGAAAGGTCAGCGGGCTTTCGCAAAGGCCCAGGATCATCGTGTTGCGGCCAGCCTCGATACGCTTGGCAATCGCGATCTCGCCTTCGCGGGACAGCAATTCGACCGAGCCCATTTCGCGCAGGTACATGCGGACAGGGTCGTCGGTGCGGTCAAGCTTTTCGGTCTCAGACCCAGCAACCGCAACATCACGGCCACCGGACAGGGTTGCGACTTCGCGCGATTTTCCGTCGTCCTCGGATTCCTCGGATTCTTCTTCCTCGGTCACCTGGATGCCCATTTCAGAAAGCATCGACATGACATCCTCGATCTGGTCGGACGAGACCTGATCGGGCGGCAGAACGGAGTTCAGCTGGTCATAGGTGATGTAGCCGCGCTCTCGGGCTTCGGCGATCATCTTCTTCACGGCGGCCTGGCTCATATCAAGGCTGATATCGCCATCCTGGTCGTCGTCCTTGGAATGATCGTCGTTATCTTTCGCGGCCATGTGGGGCTCCTGCTCCAGTATCGTCCAAGGTGATTCGCCGTCGCGTCTCTAAAACGAATCAATCCGTCCGGTCGGTGATTCGCAACCTGCCTAAAAGCGATTCTCTGCCGTATGTTGCAGTAGCAGCGGAATCACCTTGGTCATTTAGAGCTGCGACCGCCCTTTGCAAAGTCGATGGTTCCCAAAATATCGTCAAAAGCGCTTCGTTCGTCGCGACGCATCCGGGCTCCGTTCTGTCCGGTCTCATATTCGGTCCGGTCCTCATTGTCGCCCCGACCGGCGCGGTCAACCGCAAGGGCGGATTGCTGCAACCGCCATGTCAGGCCTTCGTCGGGCATACCAGCAAGGTCCTCCATGGCCTCTTCCAGTTCGCGGGCATGTCCTCTGCGGGCATTCAGCTTGGCCAACTCCTCGGCCAGGCACATGCGTGCGACGTCCGGGCGGCCCGGCTGGCG
>Ga0209652_1001199_pt1 | contig 21313 bp, 16 predicted proteins | sample SaaInl74LU_5_DNA_FD_184641 | JGI IMG/M metagenome (GOLD analysis project Ga0209652, IMG submission 184641) | Marine microbial communities from expanding oxygen minimum zones in the Saanich Inlet - ESP_74LU_5_DNA (SPAdes) (version 2) | ecosystem: Environmental > Aquatic > Marine > Intertidal zone... | reverse complement strand
GTTATTTGACCACTAATTTGAATCCCTTACCGTGAACGTTCAGTATTTCGATGGATTCGTCTTCTTTTAGAAGTTTTCTCAGCTTGGCGATGTACACATCCATACTTCTTCCGTTGAAGTAGTTGTCGTCTCCCCAAATGGCTCTGAGTGTGGCTTGTCGGTCCAAAATCTCGTTTTGATTCTTCACCAAAAGATGCAGTAATTGGTTCTCTTTGGTTGTCAATTTTTTTACTTCGTCTTTTAGATGAAGCAAACGAATTTCTGGTTCATATTTAATCTTTCCAACCGAAAATGAATCATCTGCCGATGTGCCAACAGTCTCAGATCTTCTTAAAATTGCGTTGATTCTAGCCAAAAGCTCCTCCATTGCGAATGGTTTTGTCAAGTAATCGTCGGCGCCAGCAGAAAAACCTTCCAGTTTGTCTTCTTTCATCGACTTGGCCGTTAGGAACAAGATCGGCACTTTTTTATCGATTTCACGAATTTCTTTTGCCAGTGTAATTCCGTCCATTTCGGGCATCATTACATCTAGAATGCAAAACTGAAATGAACCGTTATTAAATTTTTCAAAGGCAATTTTACCATTTTGGGCAAGAGATACGTTGAATCCTTTCGACTTTAGAAAGGTTTGTAACAATTGACCTAAGTTTAGATCGTCTTCTGCTAATAAAATTGAAGTTCCATTTTCCATAATTATGCTTTAAATTCAATTGTGAACTCAGACCCTGCTCCGAATTTACTTTTAACGCGGACATTCCATCCATGTAATTCCGAAATTGCTTTAACGTAGCTTAGACCCAAACCAAAGCCTTTCACATTGTGAATGTTTCCAGTTGGTATACGGTACAATTTATCGAATATTTTGTTCAAGTGCTCTTTTTTTATTCCAATCCCATGATCATTCACTGTCAATTCACAGCCATTTCCTGCCTTTTTTAACGATACCTGAATTTCGGGTGCACTTGCGCTATATTTGATCGCGTTGTCGATAAGGTTGGAAACCACATTCGCTGTGTGCATCGGGTCTGCCTTTATTTCGAAGACTCCCTCTTCTATGTCAACTTTAATATTTCCTCCAGAGTTTCTAATCCGGAATTTGGCATTTTCTGCAACATTCTGCACAATCTCTCGAAGGTTAATTGGCTCGGGACTGATTTTCAATTCGCCTTTGTCCAACGTTGCGCTTTGAAGAATACGTTCAACCAAAAGACTTAAGCGCTTGTTTTCTTCGCTAATCATCTTCACATACGGCTGCGTATCTGATCCAATATTCGCAATCATGTCGGTGTCACTCATTGCCTCACATGCCAGTGAAATAGTAGAAATGGGTGTTTTAAACTCGTGCGTCATATTCGAAATGAAATCGCTTTTCATTTCAGAAAGTTTCTTTTGAGTTAAAATCGTTCGGAACATAAAAACTAAGGCGATCACAATCAAAAGCATGAGGGATATATTGATTGCTAAACTTCCACCGATTGCTTTGATGAGAAGACTTTTTTGCTGAGGAAAACGCACGTGCAGGTACAATTCTTCGTCCATGGTGTTGGTAGGAAACAACAAAGTGCTGTGACTTTTACTGGTATCCATAGATGTGACGTAGTTATCAGGTGCGTTGCTGAATTTGATGGGTCTATTCATCGCATCTGTCACCATAAACTCAAATCGGCTAGGAAGTTCATCAATTTCGAATTCGGTCTCTAATACAGAATCTAAAAAGGCAATGTCGAGTCGTTTTGAAGGTTCTTCGTAAATGTTTGTTCGGAAAACGTCGAGCATCATTTCATTCACGAAACGCGCTTTTTTGAAAATTTGCTGAATCACGCGCTGATCGAGTTGGAGTGATACATTTCTCTTGTTACTCGGAATATTATCATCCGGTTTTTGCATCAGATCACGCAATTCTCGTGCGTTTCTCGCAAGAACTTTTTGTTCCGCCAAAACTCCAGAGATGGAATCGTATGATTTGCCTTTGATAATGAGATAGTCTTGCATGTGACCGTTCTCAAAAATGGAAGTATCCTCAATGGAAATGGTTTCTTCTACGGCTAAAAGGTTTTTGAATTCTTCTTTTAGAATGTCTCGATATTTGAGTCCAAAATCTTCGTTCGCAACACTTAAATACCGTCGAATGTCTTCTGCCTTTTCATGATGGATGGCAATTCGATCCATTGTGGTGTTCATGCGATTGGAAAATTCGGACGATTCTCGATCGTACAATTGAACAGATTGAAATGCTTGGATGATCAGAAGCGCAATCATGGCAACGACCACAAGCAAAATGACGGTATTCAATCGAATCTTCTTCAACGACGGTTTTTTTTCGAATGTACTGCAAACCGCTATTGGACAGGGATAGCTTAACTTTTTTTAACAGCGAATGAGGTCCGAAATAATGTCAAATGAAGTCAACTTAATAATGGTTTGGCAGCTTGATTGTAATGAAAAATCCGTGCTACAACAATCTTCTTACCTGTAAAAACCGCTTTGGATAGTTCGACTCGTAGTAATCAGTTATCACGACTCCGAAATGCTTTTTTGAACTAGAACAATGAATGAATTTCAATCCGCTCTCATCGTTCGTTACGACAATTCCGACATGACCAATGGTACGACTACCTTTCGCTGTTCCGGAGAAAATGATGCAGTCCCCAGGAACACATGTTTTCAATTCTACTTGCTCTCCAAAACTGCCATAATCTTTTGAGCTCCGAGAGCTTGGTAAATCGAGGGAAGAATACACATAATGCGTAAATCCAGAGCAGTCAAAACTCACGCCTGGGTCGCTTGTCGCGTATTTGTATGGCACTCCTAATTGTTCTTTCGCAATTTCAATTAATTCACCAGAAAGACTGTCTTCAGTGGCTTGTGAAAATCCGAATGATGTTACAGATACAAAAAGGAGAAATAAAAACTTCATGCGACAAAGATATTGCTAATCGCATGAATCCCAATGTATTTTAGCATTCATTGTGTTTTTTTAAAATGGCAAAATGTAAAATTTTGGATCGTATTGAATGGTGTCGGATGCTGCACTTGCATACATTTGATTTTATCAAAATGAGGAGAGAAGCGTGCTTCCATATTTTCTGGTGAATACTGCGTGATTTCAATTCCACTGCATTTTTGAGGACCGTCTGTCGCGAATGCGCCAAGAATAAAGTGGCCATTTGGCTTTAGATGATTTACTATGGTTTCCACATAGGTTTCCACGTCTTCTTTGTCGGTAAGGAAATGAAATACTGCGCGATCGTGCCATAAATCGTAGGATTCCTGCGGATGAAATTCTGAAATATCGGTCACAATCCAATTCACTTTATCAGCGCGATTACCGAGGCGCTCTTTTGCACGATTAATTGCATTTTTGGAAATGTCCAAAACAGTAATGTTCGAGTAGCCGAGTTCTAATAAATGGTCTGCCAAGAAGCTATCGCCACCGCCAACGTCAATGATTTTGGCACTTAAATCCAAATTTGACTCCTTGATGAAATTCAGCGAGACTTCCGGTTTGGGTTGGTACCAACTGACTTCCGTCAGTTCTTTGGTTTGATAAATCGTCTCCCAATGGTTTTTCCGATCGAATGAAGTTTTCGCTTTTGACATTTAAATTGTTTTGTTAAAGTAAAAATACTGCTTTTCACAAAGATTATTTTTTTAGGTAACAAAGATTACAATAGCCGTTTTGTGAGACGCTACGCAGAAATTAAACAAACGATATTTCGCTGAATTACACGATTTTTGTCCTTGCAACGTTGTACATTCGTAATGATGTTGTCAATTCATCGCTTTTTGTTCGTGCTACTGCTTTTGAGCTTTGGAACAGCTTCCGCTCAGGAGAGTAGTTTGCGCACGCGTAATTTTGTCCATTCCGATTCAAGTTTTCGTCTGGATACACTCTCTATCTATCCAACATCATTTGCCTTGTTTTGCGGGGAAACCCAAATGTCAGATACTTCATATTTTTTGAATTTTGTCAGTGGAGAACTTCTTTTAAAAGAGAGGTGTAGTGACTCTATAACAGCTGTCTATCGTGTTTTTCCTATGGATTTATCACGTGAGGTTTCTTTGTATGATTCGACAGTTATTTACAGTAGAAACAAAGGAGACAGGGACAAATTCCGAATTACGTCAACAGACTATCAGAACGATATTTTTGGAGGTTCGGCACTCAACAAATCAGGAAGTATTTCTCGAGGGATTTCTTTCGGGAACAATCAAGATTTGGGGGTAAACTCCAGTTTGAACCTTGAACTTTCTGGTCAAATTGCACCAAATTTAAAATTACTAGCCTCCGTTTCTGATGATAATCTTCCCATACAGCCCGATGGAAACACGAACAAGCTTCAGGAGTTTGACCAAGTTTTTATTCAAGTGTATAACGATCGGTTTAAAATGATTGCAGGGGATTTTTGGCTGTATAAACCCAAGGGATACTTTATGTCCTACAAGAAAAGGGCACAAGGTTTAACGATCAATTATCAATGGCAAGACGATACGGTGAATGTTTGGAATTCGCAAGTGAGTGGGGCATTGTCACGGGGAAAATTCCAACGTCAAATTATTCAAGGAGTTGAAGGGAATCAGGGGCCTTACCGATTAGTTGGAGCGGAGAATGAGCCTTTTATCATCGTTTTGGCAGGAACAGAGCGTGTGTACATTGATGGCAGGTTACTAGAGAGAGGTCAAGAATTCGATTATACAGTCGATTACAATACGGCAGAAGTTGTTTTCACGGCGCGCAATCAAATAACGAAGGATTCGAGAATTGTTGTGGAATTTCAATATTCAGATCAAAACTATGCGCGATCATTGTTTCAAACTTCCACCACATTTAAAGGAGAAAAGCTTGATTTTTGGATTAACGCGTATTCGGAGCAGGACGCGAAAAACCAATCTCTCCAGCAATCCCTAACACTTGGGCAGAAACAATACTTGGCGAGTATAGGCGACACTCTTGATCTTGCCAGGATCAGCAGTATTGATTCAATCGGATATTTTGAGAATCAAAACTTGTATAAATTAGTCGACACAACCATCAGCGGGATTATCTATGACTCTGTTTTGGTCTACTCAATCAGCGCTGATTCTGCCATCTACAGAGCTACGTTCGAATTTGTAGGAGCAGGGAATGGAGATTATATTTTTCAAAATTTCAACGCTCTTGGGAAAGTCTATCGCTGGGTAGCGCCGATTAATGGGATTTCTCAGGGTGATTACGAACCTTCAAGATTAATCGTAACGCCCAAGCAGCGGCAAATGATTACTTCTGGTTTCTCTTTGCAGTTGGCTCCAAAGCTGCGATTGACGTCAGAGCTTGCGTATTCCAATAATGATGTGAATACATTTTCCAATCTAAATGCGGAGGACAACCAAAGTGTTGCCGCAGATATTCAGTTGGTTGGCGATGTGTCACTTTCGAAAGACTCAATTCCCAAGTGGATTATGCGTACGAAACTAGAAATGGAGGGTCGCGAACGAAGCTTTGTCCCCATTGAGCAATACCGTTCTGTAGAATTCGATCGCGACTGGAATACACGAAACAAAGGCTACGTTGGGAATCAATTGGCATCAACAGTAGGGACTAATTTTATCGGCCCGAGGGGAAATATCAATCTCGAGGGACAACAATTTTTAATTGGAACTGATTATTTGGGCTTTCGAGCGGAAACTAATGGCAAGTGGAATCAAAAGGGATTTGCTGCAAAATGGGACGGAAGTTTTTTATCAAGTGAAACGGATCAAAAAAATAGTTTTATTCGACACCGTGCCGATGTTTCAAAATCATTCAAATGGATAAAAATTGGGTACAAGGATGATCAGGAACGCAACGAGTTCCGCAGTGATTTGCTCGAGCCTGCCAGTTATTCTTTTTTTGATTACCAGTTTTACATCGCAAATGGCGATTCTGTAAAAAATGATTTTCGTTTGTTCTATCGGGAGCGTTTGGACAAGCTTTCAGACAGTTCACGACTTGTTTCGGCGGCCAAAGCTCGTACAATTGGCGGTGAAGTCGGATTTACAGAATGGAAGAATCAGCAATTGAAAGTTGTTACGAGCTATCGTGAGTTAAAAATTCAGGATCCTACATTAATTTCTGCGACTCCTGAAAATACACTGTTAGGTAGGGTAGAGTACCAACTTTCTGCATGGAAAAATGCAATTTCCCTAAATACGTTTTATGAATCAGGGTCAGGATTGGAGTTGAAACGTGAGTTTTTATACATCAAAGTGAACGATGGTCAGGGGGTATATACCTGGATCGATTACAATGGTGATGGTATTAAAGATTTGAATGAATTTGAAATCGCTCAGTTCGTGGATCAAGCCAGTTATATCCGGGTGTTTACGCCAAGTAATGAGTATGTCAAAACCTTTTCCAACGAGTTCAACCAATCGATTATGTTACGTCCACAGCGAATTTGGGCGAACAAGAAAGGGATTTTGAACGTATTATCACGTTTTTCGAACCAAGCCAGATTCAGGGTGCAACGTAAAACCAATTACTTCGAAGGCGTGAATGCATTCAATCCATTTGTAACTACAATTGCGGATACAAATCTAATCTCTACGAATTCGAATATTCGAAACACCCTTTTTTTCAACCGTACTTCGAGCATTTTTGGAGCGGATTATGTTTATCAAAACTTACGAAGTAAAACATTGTTGGCAAGCGGTTTTGATTCACGAACAAATGAATTTCATGAAGTGAAATTGCGTTGGAATATAAAGCGAATCTTCACGGTTGAATTGGAGTCAGGAAAAGGAACAAAGTCAAGTTCAGCAGACTATACAAGTGGGAGAGAATATTCGATCAGCTATGTTTCTCTAGAGCCTGCTTTGATCTACCAGCCCAATACTGTTTTTAGAGTTTCGGTTGAAGCAAGAGGATCGGAAAAAAGAAATTCTGAACTTCTCGGCGGTCAAGTATCTACCGTTATGGAACTGGGTTCGACGATGAAATGGAATCAGCGTGAAAAAGGGAGTTTCCAAGGAAATATCCGTGCGGTAAGCATTCGGTATTCGGGTGAACAAAATTCGGCGCTAGGTTTTGAAATGCTCGAAGGATTGAAGCCGGGATTAAATTTTACTTGGAATTTTGGTTATCAACGTACAATTTCTAAAAATCTCCAACTTTCCATTCAATACCAAGGAAGAAAATCAGAAGACAACAGAACGATTCATTCTGGTGGAATGGAAGTAAGAGCGTTATTTTAGAGATGAATACAAAAAAGCCCTGAAAACGCAATTTTCATTGAATTTTTCAGGGCTTCTTGTTAGTTCTTTATCTGATTAGAACGTGTAGCGAAGTCCGAGAGCACCGCCAAAACCAAAATAATCTGGACCACCGAAAATTCCAATCATAGGACGCGTATCGATACTTAAAAGAAGTGGAACTCCATGTTCGTTGAAGTTGTACTCAATTCCGATTTGACCACCTACGTTAATTGTAAACCCATCGTAATCGTTGTTATAACGATGATTATAAAGTCCTAACTGAGCGCCAGGCCCAACGTACCAATTCAGGCCGTCTGTAATATTCCATCCCCAATGATAAATACCCGAGATCCTCCAAGCTTGGTAGGCATTTTTACCATTATTTCCTCTCCAGCCTAAGTCCAATTCCAATCGATTGGATGAACCAAAACCGTGTTGGTAAGAAATTTCACCACCCGAACCAAAAGTTCCTCCTCCCCCTCGAACACCTATTGCATGTGGTTCGAATTGTGCATTTGAGACAAAGGTCAAAAATGATAAGGATAGCACTAAAAAGAAATTTTTTGTTTTCATGATGTTTTTAAATGTTTGCATTTAAATTTTATGGAGCAAATGTAATGCCTGCTTTGACATTTTATACTCTCTTCCGAAAATTATTTTGATATCAGGAAATGAACCATTTTAAGTTCCAAAATTACAGAAAGTTACGCTTTAAATGAATCCAAATTCAATTCTTGAATAATAAAGTTTTTTACGATCTAAAATTCAAAATGAAGGCATGTTTTTTCAAAATGAAAAAGATGTTAGAATGAGATTAAGCTCGACAGTTTGATAGAAGACGGTTAAGCTTATGAGAATAACGATCATGAAAATATTGGTGGATTTAAAATCCTTCTCAGCGAGCATTCAATGCGCTGCTCGCCAAATAAAAGATTAGATATTCGTTCCTAAATACTCAGCTAAGTGCTGGCTATTAATACAAAGAGCGATTAACTCACGCTCTTAAATGTGAATTAGCGATTATTCTTTCTATTTCCACCTTGTCGTCCTCCGCCTTGTCGACCACCACCATTTTTCTTACGATTCGCAAAAAATTCTTGTTTCCGCTTTTGTTTTTCCTTTTCGAATGCCTTCTTTTCGGCATTGTTCATCGGTTTTTCCGTTTGTGGATAAGGGTTATCGTCAACAATTTCAATCTTCTGATCGATCAATTTTTCGATGTCTTTGATGTATTGATTTTCTTCTGGTTCGCAAATAGAAATCGAAATTCCTTCTTCGCCAGCACGTCCACAACGTCCAATTCTATGCACATACGTCTCAGATTCGTTCGGAATGTCATAGTTTATTACATAACGTAATTTATCGATGTCTATTCCACGTGCTGCAATATCTGTAGCAACTAAAAGACGAACTTTACCATCTTTAAAATCCTGAAGTGCTCTTTGACGTTGGTTTTGAGATTTGTCCCCATGAATAGCTGCGGCATCAATTTTTTTCTTGCGAAGATTCCTTACAATGCGATCTGCACCATGTTTGGTTCTCGAGAAGAGTAACACCTGGTCCAAATCTGGATTTTTCAGGATATGAAGTAGCAATTCTCCTTTCGTTCCTTTGTTGGTGGGATACAAATATTGTTGAATGGTTTCAGCGGTTGAAGAAACGGCATCTACGGCAATTTTCTCCGGATCTCTTAGGATTTCAGAAGAGAGAATCATAATGTTTTTCGGCATCGTAGCTGAAAAGAAAAGTGATTGTCTGTCCTTTGGAAGTTTCACCAACAATTTTTTGATGTCGTGAATGAATCCCATATCAAGCATACGGTCGGCTTCGTCCAAAACGAAATACTTTACGTCTCTTAATGAAATAAATCCTTGGTCCATAAGGTCAAGCAAACGACCAGGTGTTGCGATCAGTACATCGATTCCTTGTCTTAATCGACCTGTTTGTGAATTTTGATTCACGCCTCCGAATATTACGGTACTTTCGATATTCGTGTATTTGGAATACGCTTTTACGCTTTCTCCAATCTGAATGGCCAATTCTCTAGTTGGCGTCACGATTAAGGTCGATATTTTTCTTTTTCCTTGCGCATCACCTTTATCTATCAGAAGGTTCTGTATAATAGGAATGGCAAATGCTCCCGTCTTTCCAGTTCCCGTTTGGGCACTTCCAAGGACATCTCTTCTGTCCAAAATAAGTGGAATTGCAAGTTTTTGAATAGGTGTTGGTTCTGTATAATTTTCATCCTTTAATGCTTTAAGTATTTCAGGAATCAAGTTTAAATCTTCAAATTTCATGTATTGATTTTGGTTTTTGACGGACAAATGTTCCGACAATATTTGCGGCTTTGCGCAAGTGTTAATGGGTTAAAGTTACTGATAACATTTAACAACCGTTTTTTCGCACTTTGCGAAGGGGTAAATAGAGGTAGGGTATTAATTGGTTTTGTCGATTTTAGAGAGCATATTATTTCTTTCTGAAGAAGATTTTAATCGGAACTCCGGTGAAATAAAATTGTTCTCGCAGACGATTTTCAACGAATCGCTTGTAACTGTCTGGAATATACTGAGGTAAGTTGCAGAAAAATGCAAATGCTGGAGCGTGAGTCGGCAGTTGCTGTACGTACTTTATTTTAATGTATTTCCCTTTGACAGATGGAGGTGGTGTCGCTTCAATGATTTCCAACATGACCTCATTCAGTTTCGATGTAGAAATTTTTTGAATTCGGTTTTGATAGACCTCAGTTGCTGTTTCTAATGCTTTGTGAATTCTTTGTTTAGAGAGGGTTGAGGTAAAAATAATGGGAACATCATTAAACGGTGCCAGCTGCTCCTTTATTTTTTCTTCGTACTCCTTCATCGTGTTGCTTTCCTTGTTTTCAACCAAGTCCCACTTGTTTACAAGAACGACAACGCCCTTTGAGTTCTTTTCTATGATGTAGAAGATGTTGAGGTCTTGCTTTTGAATGCCTTCTTGCGCGTCTATCATGAAAATACAAACGTCTGAATTCTCAATGGATCGAACGGATCTTAAAACAGAGTAGTATTCAATATCTTCATGAACTTTTGCTTTTTTCCGAATTCCAGCGGTATCAATCAAAATGAAATCAAAACCAAAGGCATTGTAACGCGTATTGATCGAGTCTCTTGTCGTACCGGAGATATTCGTTACGATATTTCGTTCTTGACCCGTCAGCGCGTTTACCAAAGACGATTTACCAACATTTGGTTTTCCGACAATGGCAAAATGTGGCAATTCTTCGCGTTCATGATCGTCTTCGTCTTTTTCAAACATTTTCACGATGTCGTCAAGAATTTCTCCTGTTCCACTTCCGTTTGCAGCAGAAAGATCGTAAACATCTCCTAGACCAAGAGACCAAAATTCAGACGATAATCCGAAACGTTCGGTATTGTCCACTTTATTGGCACCGATATAGACTTTCTTTTTTGCTTTACGGAGTAATTCAGCAACGGTTAAATCCAAATCGACAATACCCGTCATAACGTCAACCATAAAAATGATGGCATTCGCTTCTTCGATGGCTATTTCTACTTGTTTTCGAATCTCGCCTTCAAAAATATCATCAGAACCTTTGGCATAACCTCCAGTATCGATTACAGAAAATTGTACGCCGTTCCATTCTCCTCTGCCATATAGCCGATCTCGAGTAACTCCACTAACCTCTTTAACGATAGCCTGTTTGGACTCTGTTAGACGATTAAATAAAGTTGATTTACCCACATTTGGACGGCCAACAATGGCAATGATATTTCCCATAGCTTGAATTAAAATGCAAAGAAACGAATAATTTGAGAATCATTCGTTTCTATAATGCTTATGTCCTAGTGGAATTAGTCGCTAACAACAATTTTTCGTATGGTGTTCTTACCATTCGAATTGAGGTGAACAAGGTACACAGCTGACTTTAATGCACTCACATCAATTGTTTTGGTGGTACTTCCTTTTTCGAGGATTTCAGATAAAAGAACTTTTCCATCGAGGCTCACTAACGTCAATATGGTTTCCTCTGTCAATGCTTTCGTGAATTGAAGCGTAGTTTCATTACTCGCTGGATTCGGCATAATGTTTAACTCAAGCCCTTCGTTCAGTTCTTGCACAGAGGCAAAAGATTGAACAGTAAGGTTGATGTTATCCAAATAAAGGTTGTTTCCGTAGCCACAAATATTTACAAACTTCAAAGAAACATTGCCCCCCACGTATGCGGAAAGATCAATGGTATCATTTCGCCAGTCGGAAGCAGAAGTCGGCTCCCAATTCGAAGTGCTCGTTGGGCCAGTTGCGAGTGCAGGACCGTCTTTGTAATATACTTGATTGTAGCTAACACCGCAGTCATCCGATGCATCTATTCGCATCTCATCTGTGTAGCTGGTGCTATATTCACGATAGGCAACATCAAAAGTAAGAATCGCCGTAGCCGGGCTTAGAACTTGAGACATATCGAAGTTGACAAAGCTCATCGCATCTTCCTGTCCAGACGCATTGTAACTAAAGTTATTCACGAAGGCCGCAGTTGTAGCTGCACCTGAAGCACCTGTTGTATTCGCTGGCTCCCATGTTAAATCAGCATCAGAATTGATGATTTCAATGGTAGTTGGTGGGAAAATACTTCCTTCAAAATCTTCCACAATAGGGAAATTCGATAATGAGTTAACAACGGTAATTGTGGTTGTAATGGTATCATTACAAAAAGTGCTGTCTCCAGTCAAGCCCGTCCAGGTTTTGAGTTGATACGTTCCATTTGAAGGGAAAGTTACAGGAGTGCTAAACGTATAGAGATCGTTGGCTCCAGGAGCTAAGTTACCAGAGTATGTTTCGGTAACGACTGTTCCATTATCAAGTTGGTAATTCATTGGGAAACCAGTTTCTGTATTCAAGCCTAAGTTTTCAAGATTGATGACAACATCAGAAGTGTTACTTCCTGAACAGGATTGGAACGTTGTCGCCGGTTCATTTAAGGATGAAATTCCAACATCAGCATCGGAATAACACGAAAGGTAACAGTTTCCATTTCCTCCACCTCCAGGGAAATAGATGGCGATTTGACGCATACTTCGCATTCCATTAACGCCTACTGCCCGAACAGAGAACCATTGTGGGTCTGCAATATTCGAAACAACAGCGTCATAATCTGTATTTGAAGTAGTACCGATAGAATCCATAAACTTAGATCCTAACATAAACACATCATATTCTGTCGCACCTGGAACTGGGTCCCATTTCAGTACAATCGTATTGATGTCCGCACAAATTCGGTCTACTTCTATGTTCTCAGGTCTTTCCATGATGCTGAAATTGGCATCGCTTTCATCGGAATCCCCACCTCTAGAAACACGCACTCGCGCTTCTCCAGTTATTGTAGATGGAACAGACCAAGAATAAAAACGCTCGTCACCATTGACGGTGCTAGAAATAGTGTTCCATGAAGCACCGTTGTTCAGTGAATATTCCAGTGTGAAATCTCCAGTTGTTCCGTTTGCATCCCAATGGATTCTTTCTGTTATTCCAGGATCTAGTCCTTCGCCTCCCGTCGGGTGGATGACAGTGATTTCACTTGAAATGAATTCATACACAACATAATATTCTTGTGGTCCGAAAGGAATGTTGAATCCTGATATTTCCAAGTCGTAGTTACCGGCTGCAGGATTATCAATTGCGATTTGCTCTACATTATTCAAGTGATCAACTCCAGTTGTTGCTGGCGTAGCTAAAGCTGTCGCATTTGGAGTGTGATCCAACAACCATGGAAGATGCGTCCCATTTGTTGGGTCTGTAACTACGGCATCTAAATCATTTACCAATGCTGTCGCTGAAACTGTTGAAGCTTCTTTGTCAGCCCAGTAGACCATAATTTTCACACGCTCAACGCCTGCAGGCACAACGATTGTGTGGTTATTTGTCCCACCTTGAGCGATTGTTCCGTTTAAATAACGGTTATCCTCCAAAAGTTTTACGGCTTTCAGCCCGTTTACTTTGCCCCATCCAAAAATGAAGTCTGGACCGTCGTTTCCAAGATCGTTAGCAGTATTTAGCAATGCAGCCTTTAAAAGAGCAGATGAAGCTGTCTGTCCACCATTCAACTCATTATAAGCGTGATGAAGTTGTGCTAACACTCCTGAGATCCCGGGAGCAGCTGCAGAAGTACCTCCACCAGGAGCATACCCGTTATCTGGATCTGTTGACATCTGATTCGCACCATGCGCAGAAATGTCTGGTTTAATTCTACCGTCTGATGCTGGTCCTCGACTGCTAGAGTTTGCTATGACGTCGTTGTTATCAAGATTTGCTGTAGCGATTACATTTTTCCCGATTTTGTGACCGCCAGTTATATTTCCCCATTGAGAACCAGCTCCATAACCACAATCGTTGTTATTGGAATTCCCAGCAGAAAAGACTTGCATCAAATTGGGATTGGTATAAATTTCTTCGTCTACAAGAACTGTCGTATTCGTGTATCCAGCGTTACATCCATTACTGTATGAGGACGAGAATACCAAAACATTACTATCTACGTGTAGAGGAATCGTTCCTGCCATAGAAGAAACATATTGTCGAATATGCATGTAAGAACCTGTAGCCATTCCGCGAACACTTGGATCGAGATTTCCTGCACCACCTGCAATTCCAGCAACCATATCACCATGGTCTCCAACGAAATCTCCAGCAACATCATCTTGATTAACGCGTCCTGTAAAATCGATATGCGGACCTACAAAACCGTCATCGTTGATCGCAATGTTGATCCCAGTTCCGTCGTAATCACGTGATCCGTAAAAATCTCCATCGATAGCGTTCGCACGGTGTAAGAAACGTCCGTCATCTGATTCAGGTGTTCCTGGATCTGGAATAGCGTCGATATATTTTATGTAAGATTTGTTCAGTAAGTTTTCAATGTAAGACGGCGCTACCTCTACGAATATCATGTTGGCGTGGGACAAGATTTCAGTACACTTGATGTCTTGAGCTTTTATGTCCTCTAACACACTGGTGAACTCAATGTTATCATAAAGACTAAGGCTTAAGAGTACCGTGTTGAATTTCGTTGTTGCCCAATCTGGATAGTTTTCATCCTGAATGCGCTGACTTTGTCGGTAAACATTATCAATTGGTTGGATACTTCTAATGTTTAGTTGGGTCAATTCGCTCTGCGAAATACTGGCAGGAATCGACGTAATGTATGTGTAATTCGGAATGTACTCGAGAAGTTCGATACCCAGTTCATTCAATTTGGCTTTATCCGCATCTGACGGAGTGTCAAAGAATTGTACAAATTGATAAAAGTTGATATTCCAGATTTCATTTTCTTCAACAACTGAAGGGTCGAAAGTTTCGATATTGGATTCAAAACTACGAGCGCCTTTCAAAAAGTTGACGGTATAGTCTTGAGCAAAGTTGGTTGAGGTAAGTCCAACAAGAAATAGGAACGCTGCTGTATAACGGAGTTTCATAAGTAAAGTATTTAACAGAATAATCGAAAAATCACAAGGTGACTTTAAATCGAAAAAAAGATACGCAAAAACGAGAGACGGGCGTACCTATTCTATAAAATCTTCGATACTTAAATGCGGAAATCTTTGATTTCTGATGTGGTTAACTTCTAAAGAACGAACTGTTTTAGTAACCGTATTTCTTTAGTTTTTGCTCAGATCCACGCCAATCTTTGTCGACTTTCACGAAAGTTTCAAGAAATACTTTTTTCTCGATAAACTGTTCCATTTCTTTCCGAGCTTCCCTACCTATTCGCTTGAGCATGTCGCCACCTTTACCGATGATGATACCTTTTTGTGAATCGCGTTCGACAATGATGAGCGCTCTAATTCTTGTAATGTCTTCTTCTTCGATGTATTCTTCTACTTCTACTTGTGTAGCATAGGGAATCTCTTTTTTACAATGAATAAAGATTTTCTCGCGAATAATTTCTGAAATGAAAAATCGCATAGGTCGATCAGTCATTTGATCTTTATCGAAATAGGGAGGACTTTCTGGAATATTATTGAGAATCTCTTCCCAAACGCCTTCAATTCCAAATCCGTGTAACGCTGAAATAGGGAAAATTTTGGCATTTGGAAGGCGTTCTTGCCAGTACGCAAGTTTTTCACCGACTGCATTTTGGTCAGAAAGATCCATTTTGTTGATCAGGCAAAGAACCGGTTTTTCTAACTTTTGAATGCGTTCCAGTGTTTCTTTGTGATTCATTTCTGTTTCCTTCGTGTCGGTTACAAAAATTAGGATGTCCGCATCTTTGATGGAACTATTCACATACTCCATCATATTGTCGTGAAGCTTGTATGCTGAATTTACAACACCAGGTGTATCAGAAAATACGATTTGATGGTCATCGTCGTTGACGATCCCAAGAATTCGATGACGCGTTGTTTGTGCCTTGGAGGTTACGATTGAAAGTTTCTCACCTACCAATTTATTCATTAAGGTGGATTTTCCAACGTTCGGACTACCTACAATATTTACAAATCCTGATTTATGTGCCATGTTTTTTGTTCTGATCTGCAAAGTAACGGTTTTTCAAATTACATTGCGTCATCAAGGCTGTGGAAAAAAAGAAGGCCGTTCAAAGGAATGAACGACCTTCTTTGACATTATGGATTCTTCGGTTTCCCTTTTCAGTTCGAACCTGATCCGCTCCGAGAAGAAGATCCTCCGCCTGTCCTTTTGCGCCCAGGTCGTTTTCGCACATTCGTTTTTTGGTTCGGGGTTGCGGATTTATTTGGAGCCGCAGACTTACTTTCTTTTGAAGGTGCTGCCGTATTATGGTTGTGATGTCGGTTATGAAAACTGGCAGAATGTGTTCGGTGATAGTGATGATTGTGAGCATACGTAAAGCTTCGTGCATAAACTCTTCTGCAATTACCTTTGTATCTTGAAACATGACCAAGATAGACAGACCAACGTTTTCTTTTCCAGGGTTTATACCAGTTTGGATAATGGCGGTATTTCCATGGAGAAACCCAAGGTTTATAATTTCGCGCCCACATAAATCGAACAGCACGCCAAGTAATTACATTAACTACGAGTGGACTTTTTCCAGCAGATTGAGGAATTAGAATATAGTTTTCTCCGTACAAATCTTCATCTCCCACAATTTGAATTTCTACAACATTCTTGAAGTTTCTTCCAACTCAATTACAGCGACATCTTGTGATTCGTTTTCGTTTATAGAAACTTGTAGAGTCAGCACATGAGAAGTACTGTCTCCATTGTCCACTATACGGATATAATCTACTTCACCATCACCATCAAGATCTAAATTGTTGACGTTGGTACTCTCTGTGTTCAATTTCTTCTCAAAATCTTCAGGGGACTCAGATTCTTGGAAAATTACCATTACAGCATTTAGATCGAGATGATCCCCTTCCATTCCTGTTGAATATGGTTCCGCTGAGAAAACGGAACTTCCTAAAAATAAACTTGCGATAAAGAGGGCAGCTTTCATGTGTTTCTTTTTAACGATTCACTCGTTAGATAGATGAAACCGTGAAAGGTTTAATAGGGAATAAAAAAAGAAGTCTCTGAAGAACTACAATCCACCACCTGATTTTGTTGCTGTACTCTTCGTATTGGAAGCTCCTGGACGTTTTCGTTCCGTTGAGGTTGAGTTTGTTTTTTTACCGGGACGTTTACGCTCTTCCTGTGTATTCCCCGACGTAGAAGGCGATGATTTACGTTCTTTTTTCATCACCTTTTCAGTTGTTTTCTTGAGTTCGGTTTTATTTACTTTGATTTGACTGAAAGCAAGATTTCCCAAAAGAATAAAGCTGGCTATGAGTAGTGTTTTCATAATGGTTGATTTTGAATTGGAAAGATACGAAGTTATTTTCGAAAGCCCTATTGATTATTTAGTAATACCTTCTAAATCAAGTAAGAAAGCGTACTCTAATGCAACTTCTTTATAGCGCTCAAAACGCCCAGAGGCACCACCGTGACCCACGTCCATGTTGCAGTACATAAACAGATTATTGTCGTCTGTTTTCATGTCTCGTAACTTAGCTATCCACTTGGCAGGCTCCCAATATTGTACTTGGCTGTCCCAATACCCAGTGGTGATCAATAGGTTCGGGTATTCCATCGCTTGAATATTGTCGTAGGGTGAGTAGGACAAAATGTAGTTATAATATTCTTCATCTTTCGGATTTCCCCATTCATCAAACTCGCCAGTCGTAAGCGGGATGCTTTCGTCCCACATTGTGGAAATGACATCCACGAAAGGAACCCCTGCAATGACTCCGTTCCAAAGGTCGGGCTCCATATTAATAATGGCTCCCATTAGTAAGCCACCCGCACTTCCTCCTTGAGCATATAAATGATCTGAACTTGTGTATTTGTTCTCTACGAGCCACTTTCCGCAGTCAATAAAGTCATTAAAGGTGTTTTTCTTTTTAAGCAGTTTGCCATCTTCATACCACTGTCTTCCCATGGTTTGACTTCCCCTGATATGTGCAATCACATAAATAAACCCGCGATCTAACAACGAAAGTCGAACAGAACTAAAAGACGGGTCGATGCTGTAGCCATAAGATCCATAACCGTAGAGGAGAAGTGGGGCTTGACCATCTTTTTTGGTCCCTTTGCGATACACAATGGACATTGGAACTTTTACTCCGTCTCTAGCCGTTGCGTAGATTCGTTCGCAAACGTAATTGTCTGGAGAAAAGCTTTCATCCATGACCTCTTGTTGCTTCATCACCTTTTGCTCCTTCGAGTTCATGTTATAATCATACACAGTGCTCGGGGTAGTCATTGAAGTATAGGTGTATCTCAAAACCTCAGTATCGTACTCAGGATTCGAATTTGTATAGGCCATGTAGGCAGGATCATTGAAGGGTAGGTAGTGTTCGTTATTCGACTCCCACTCCATAATTCGGATGACATTTAACCCATTTTTTCGTTCACTTACGACCAAGAAGTTTTTAAAGATTTCAATGCCTTCAAGAAGTACATCGTTTCGATGTGCGATAACTTCAACCCAATTTTTCTTCTCAGGATTTTCTACTGGAGCTTTCACGAGTTTGAAATTCTTCGCGTTGTCATTGGTTGTAATGTAGAAGTACTTTCCGTAGTGATCCACTGAATATTCATGGTTTCTTTCTCTTGGTAAAATCACTTTCCACGTTCCGCTCGGTTTATTTGCATCGATATATCGAACTTCAGAGGAGAGTGTTTGATAACTTCCAATCATAATGTAAGCTCCCGACTTGGATTTGTAAACACCACATCCAAAAGTTTCGTCCTTCTCTATGTAAACAAGTTCATCTTCTTTCTGATCCGTTCCTAAAATATGCTTGTAGATGTAGGCAGAACGCAACGTTATTGGATCTTTCTTCGTGTAGAAAAGCGTTTTATTGTCGTTGGCCCAAACCGCATTACCTGTAGTGTTTTCGATTTTGTCAGCTAGCATTTTACCTGATTTCAAATCCTTGAAGTGCAAGGTATACTGTCTTCGCGAAACCAAATCAACACCGTAAACTAAATATTGATTGTTCTCGCTGACTTGATAAGAACCAATAGAAAAATAGGATTGACCTTCGCCCATTACCGGCCCGTCGAGCATGATTTCTTCAGTAGAATTTGGTTTGGCATTTTTACGACAATAGTAAGGGTAATCCTTTCCTTTATCGAAGCGTGTATAATAAAAGTAGCCGTTTTTCTTTACGGGAACACTTTCATCGTCTTGCTTTATTCTTCCAGTGATCTCTTCGAAAAGTTTGGTTTGAAGTGTTTTGGTATGAGCCATACTAGCATCGAGATAAGCATTTTCTGCGTTGAGGTAATCAACAACATCTTTGGTACGCTCATCTGGATTCTCGGCTTCTTTTTGTTCGTCCGAAAGTCGCATCCAAAAATAATTGTCGAGTCTTGTATTTCCATGTTCCGTCATTAAATGCGGATCTTTTTTTGCTGAAGGTGCTTTCATCTCTTGTCCAAAAGTATAGGCACATCCTAAAGAAAGGAGTGCGGTACAAATAATTGTTTGAATGTTTCGCATAGTATCAAATTTCGCAGAAGCTTCTACAAGTATACTTAAAGAAACGTTTACTTCATCATCGTTTTATAATCTTCAAAACTTTTTAAAACGATTTGCTTTGCAACGGTTGCGTTTTGAAATTCTTCCACTTCGACGGTTTTGTTTTCTAGCTTTTTGTAATCTTCAAAGAAGTTTTTAAGCTCACGAAAAAAGTGTTCAGGTAATTCGTTGATATCTTCAATATGATTGACGCTCATATCGTTTTCGGCAACCGCAATAATTTTATCGTCCTTTTCACCGTTGTCCAACATTTGCATAACTCCAATCACTTTTGCTGAAACGATGCACATCGGAACAATCGTTATTTGAGACAAAACGAGAATGTCCAATGGATCTTTGTCGTCGCAATACGTTTGGGGAATGAATCCATAATTCGCGGGGTAGTACATGGAAGAGTAGAGAACTCTATCTAACTTAAGCAATCCAGATTCTTTGTCTAGCTCGTATTTTGCTCGAGTGTTTTTGGGGATTTCAATGATTCCGTTTACAAAGTCAGGTGTATTTTCTCCTGGTGAGATATTGTGCCAGGGGTGGTTTGAAGTATTCATGAATTTTTCCTCAAAATTAGAAGAATCGTCAATCAATTCGTGTTAATTAATGTTATGTTCGTTTGAACAAATCGATAATTCTCTCGCGGTATTTGATCAAAAGAACGAAGAAGGATAAAAAGAGAGCGGCAAAGAAAACGGCTTGCCACGGATTGAATTCTTGCTTGATGATATAGACCAACCCGTATCCAACAAAAGAACCATAAAGTATGATAGCGTGAACAACATAAATCAACAGTGTATGTTGTCCGATTTTAATAAAAAGGGGATAATTGAAAGGGATTAATTTAAAGAGAGCAATCATCAGCGAAATGAAAAGTAGAATATTCCCAAAATCAATAAGGGAGAAGAATGCGCCGTTGTCGATTGAGGAGTAGTGGTTCCAAATCAAAATCCCACCTCCGATTGCTGCCATGATCACTATTCCCAGCCATTTTGCTAAAAAGTAGAAATAGGTCTGAAAAAATGCCTTAATTTTTAGTCTGTTTTTTGTCATTAAGTAAATAAGGATCAATACGCCAATGACTTCACCTAGTTTGATAAACTGAACTCCTGTAGATTTTACCGACTCGAAACCTAAAGGTATCACAGCGTAATTAATCAATTTTAAAATCTCATAGGTTAGGATCGTCCCGTAAATAATAACTCCTAGAAGAACAATCACGTTGCGTTTTCGATCCAGAACTTTGGGGTAAAAGAAAAGGATACTACCAAGAGCGCCACCAAACAATGCGAATCCCATCCATGGGAAAATTGGAAACCCCGAAGAAAAATGAGACCCCTCTGGTTTTGCCAGTAAAATATGCTGCACGGAGATATGTAAATTGGAAAGATCAAGCGTTTTCATCGTAGGGACGATAATAAAGCAGAGAAAACCAGCAAACGCCAGCAATAATGTCAGCGGGATTTTTTTTAAAATGCGGTAGATGCCGTAAATCATTACAATGGAAATTAGCGAGAAGCCAATGCATTGCAGGACATGAATGGAATAGAAAAAGCCACTGTAATGCCCTTTCAGAATGTAGTACATGTTTAAGTGAAGAAGATATCCGAGAGCAATTAACATTACACCACGCTTGAGCCCTTTGAAAATACGTGGATTTTTAAAATAGTTGAGATCGTTATTCCGAAGCAGGAGATAAGTGAAAATAATTCCAGCTACTGTAAAAAATAGCGGAGCTGTTATCGTACGAATCGCTTGCCAATAGACATAAATGATGGAGTTTTTATCACGGAAATACGGATTGATTGACATTATAATGAAATGTCCTTCAAGCATGAGAAGAATCGCAAGAGAGCGAGCAACATCGATAAATTCTAAACGCTGTTTGATAATTGTTCCTTTGGTAAGGTGCAAAGAAACGGGTTATTTCTGGAACGGGCTATTAAAGCACGATAAAACCTTGCTGCCTGAGTGATTGAGATGGATTAAATTCTTCAACACAAAAAAAGCCTTCCAACTAAATGAAAGGCTCTCGGTCGGGGTGGCAGGATT
>Ga0209652_1001197_pt1 | contig 21331 bp, 24 predicted proteins | sample SaaInl74LU_5_DNA_FD_184641 | JGI IMG/M metagenome (GOLD analysis project Ga0209652, IMG submission 184641) | Marine microbial communities from expanding oxygen minimum zones in the Saanich Inlet - ESP_74LU_5_DNA (SPAdes) (version 2) | ecosystem: Environmental > Aquatic > Marine > Intertidal zone... | reverse complement strand
AGCGCGCCGGGAAAATCCTCATTACTATAATGAATAAACGCATAGAGGTTGTACACGTTTGCCAACTCATAGGAGTTAAGCTCTCGCTTGCCCGACGCATCGATCATAGAATCCAACACCGATCGCGCAGTCACCCAATCTTTCTCTTCTGCAGCGGTTTGTGCCTCGGCGAGCTTTTCGTACACTTTGTTACGCAAAGCGGGAGTCCGGCGAGTTTCGCGTTCGTCTTTTTTGGCTTCCTGAGCATGGGCACCGATCGCTGGTAGACCCAAGGCTTCCGACGCTTTCTCAATGCCGACTTGGGTCAACATGAGGGGCAACGATAGCGCCGCTGCACGCATCCACAACTGTTTATTACTTAACTTATGCATAATTCGTATTCCGCTTACTGCTCAAGCTCGTAGGTGAATTTATTCTGTACACCGGCCACCTCAATGGGTTCACCGTCTACGACGCGCGGCTTGTACTTGAACTTCTCAGCTGCCTTAAGACTGGCACGTTCGAACACTCCTTGGGGCTGACAGTCGACCGCCATGGGATCTCGGATCGAACCGGTCTTGGTCACGATATACTCAACGATACAGTATCCTGTGATCCCGCGTGTCTGAGCGCGACGCGGATAAATAGGTGCCACCTTCACAATTGGCAGATATTCACCGTCACCCGAAGACATACCCGATGAGTTAATCGATACGTTCACCTTAGCGGTTGGTGCCAAGTTTACGATATCGACGTCCATATCCATATCGAATTCCAAAGGCTGAATGTCTGGTGGCGGCTCTTCCGGGTCTTCGACCTTCTCAGGTTTGATTTCTTTGACGTTCACTTCAATTTCTTTGTTGGGAACGACAATGTCGGCAATTTTTCGTGATTTAACATCTTCTTGCTCGTATTCACGGTCAATTAGGCTCTGCATCACAAAAAACAGGCCGACTGCGACGGGAACCGCTACCAGCGCGGCTATAATAACCCTCACAATACTATTGCCCATCTCGATTACACCTCATCATCCGTAGAAATACAGGGTGGTGCTGTCAGCAATGACCGCACCTCGTCTATCAGCTCTTCAACCGCGTAAGCAGGTGTATCTCGATCCACCTGTATGACTAAATTCGCTTGGGGAGCTTCTTTCTTCGCCGCTTCAGTTACGCGGTTCACGCGGTCCAAAGGAACTTTATTTTTGTTGTAGTAGATATCGCCCTGACCATCCACTGCAAAAATGATCGTACCGCGCTCACAAGCCTCCATTGTTGAAGCTTGTGGCTTGAGTAGCTCAACGCCAGGCTCTTTAACGAACGACGATGTTACGATAAAGAAGATAAGCATGATGAAAACCACGTCAAGCATCGGGGTTAAATCAATCTGCCCCTCATCACTAGCACTTCGACGGCGTGCAGCCTGATCTCTCATGCTCATTTTTTACCTCCAGCGCTCGCCCAGTTCACCGAACCAGCGCCTGCTTCTCGAGCAGCGTCAGCCACGTCGACAACAGCATTTGCCCGAGCACCTTTTTCCACCTTGATAGTAACCGCTTGCTCTGGATCGCTCGCGAGTAAGCGCTGAATATTCGCTCGAACAGATCGTACGTCAACGCGACGATTCTCCATCCAAATTTGGTTATCGGCCCGAATATTCACCAAAATACTGGTCGCATCACTAGGATCCGACTTGGAGCTATCGGGGCGGTTCACCTCGATACCGGCCTCTTTAATAAAAGAGGCGACAACGATAAAGAAGATCAGCATGATAAACACCACATCCAGCATCGGCGTTAAATCGATTTCCGCTCCATCTTCTTCTTTTTGTTTCGCAAGTTTGCGCATTGGTCGAAAGTCCTTTGTGTCGTCAGACCACTTTTTAGTGGTCCGACGTCAATTGATCCTCAAGTGATTCTTGCTCGCGCTCTGCAATCCGCTGCAAATAAGTGTTTGCAAACAAACCAGATAACGCTGCCACCATCCCCGCCATCGTCGGAATTGTCGAACGCTCAACACCGCCGGCCATTGACTTTGCGTCGCCACCACCAGTTACTGCCATTACGTTAAACACTTCGATCATACCCGTTACGGTGCCAAGCAACCCCAACAGCGGGCACAAGGCGACCATCGTGGTAATGATGGGCATATTGTTGTTAATCACTTCTTTACTCTGTGACACCAAGCGCGATCGAATTTGCTTCGCGTTCCATGATTTTCGTTCGGCCCTGCTTTCCCACTTGTCGACCAGAGCGCGACGCTCCGCACGCCAGGCGAAAGTAAAGAACCAATAACGCTCGAAGATCAAGGTCCACATAACGAACACAAGTATCGCGATCAGCCAGAGTACATTCCCGCCCTTATCCATAAAGGCGAGAATGGTTTCAGTAATGCCTCCAGACATAGTCCAGCTCCTACTTGTGAGACGTCTCGGAGTGCTCGGCAATGATGCCGGTCGCTTGCTCGTTCAGCAGATGAATGACACGCTGTGCACGACCGTTAACCAGGGTGTGCAGCAAGACCGTCGGAATTGCAACAAGCAGACCAAGTACCGTAGTGACCAAAGCGCTCGAGATACCGCCAGCCATTGCTTTTGGATCGCCCGCACCGAAAATCGTGATCGCCTGGAAGGTAATAATCATACCCGTTACCGTACCCAGAAGACCCATCAATGGAGCAACCGCTGCGATAATTTTCAGCAAGGTTAAACCTGACTCCAGCTTGGGGGTTTCGCGCATAACACCTTCGGCCATTTTGAGCTCTAGGGTTTCGGGATCCATCGACGGATTGTCCTCGTGAATCTTCAAAACGCGGCCCAGTGGGTTGTTCGTGTTAGCTGAAGACGCTTTCAACTGCGCGCTTACTTTGCTAGACACCAAAGATAGAGCAATCAAACGGTATACCGCAAGCAACAAGGCAAACACACCCACGGCCGTGATCGCGTAACCCACAGCACCCCCTTGGTGCCAGCGTTCTTCAAGCGTGGGCGAGTCGATAATCGCCGCCAAGAACGAACCACCGGTTGGGCCCGTTGGATCAATACCAAACTGATGCATACCACCTGAAGCGTTTGCCAAGTCTGACGCCCAACCAGTGTACGATCCGGACGGCTGGCGAGGCAATTCACTCAAGTTGCCGTTGTTGTAGGCCAAGTAATTACCGTTGGTATCGATAATGTTAAATGCACCAACACGGATAACATCGCGTGGAGCGCGCTCGCCCGATGGTGTGGCAACTTCAGCGGCAAATTTAACGACATTACCTGTTTCTGTGATCTCACGAAGTAACTCGTACCAAACACGCTCGATCTCTTCAATGCGCGGCAGTTTGTCAGAGCCTGACATTTTCGCGATCAAGTCCTTCAGGAAGCCTTCACGGTTAGCATACTGAGACGACACCAATGACACCTCAATATTTGACGACAAGTCACCCGCCGCCGCCGTCAAGTGACCAAACAGCTCTGTAAGGGCACCCAGCTTCTCTTTCAACTGCTTTTGCTTGGCCGCGATCAGCAATTCGTTATCTTCGAATTTGTTTTCAAGCTGCGTACTCAAACGTTCTTGACGCTCACGCTCCGCTTCCGCCTCCTTCAACAAACGAGCCTGATCGGCCTTTGCTTGAGCAAAACGCGCTTCACGAGCTTTGTTTTCTTTGCCATCATTGGCTTGACCTTGTTTCACAAACTGGAGCAACTGCTCTAAGTTTGCCGCCGCTTCAGCACGAGGATCGACTTGTGGTTCTGCGGGAGCCTCTGCTGCGTCTTGTGCAAAGGTCAAACCCGACACGGCTAACGCGCCGCCCAAAGTTAGGGCTGCAAAAATTTTATTTAACGCTTTCATTAGTTAGCCTCCGGTGCAGCTACAGGCATGTTGAGAAGTTCGATGGTAGCTTGTTTCTTAGCAATACGAACGCCTTTGCGGATTGCAGCGGCGTAGTCACCTGACGGCAGGTTATCCCAAGACTTGGTTTCGGGATTCCACACACCACTTTCTTCACCGTCGGTCGTTTGGTAAACCAAAGACACACGACCGATACGTAGGAAGTCGACGTCGCGAGTTACGCCATTGAGTTCGATGGTGTCGCTGTATGTATCCATACCGCGACCATACTGAAGCTCGATATTGTAAGCTTCAAGTACCTGACGGAATTTTTCCGCCACAGTGATATCCGAGCGGTCGACATTGTCACGCAAAAACTCGATGCGAGCGCGACGCTCGTCTAAATTGAACGGCACGTCCAGCTCAACAAATTGCTCAAGCCCATCGATCATACGAATAACCAAGGGCATCATTTGGCGCTGGATAACCGTCACTTCATCAATGGAGTTGTCGATATCGGCGATGCGACGCTCCTGATTGTCGATCTGGCGCTGCAGGCGCGCATTGTAGACCTTCAAGCCGTCGACTTGCTTCATAACGGTTTTATAGTCTGTTAACAGGTCTCGGGCCTCTTCAGCCAAGCGATCAATTTTCGCTTGAGACTGTTTAGCAGCCGCAGTTTTCTCTTCGCCAACTTTGATGATGGCGTCTAATGTGTTGGCTTGCGATGCAACCGAGCACAAAGCCCCGGTCGCAACAACAGTAGCCATCAACACAGATTTTAGTCGATGCGTAGTCATGAGGGTTGCGTATCCTATAGTCCAACTTATGTGATTTTAGAATCTGATAAAAAAGGGGCCCAACAAGCTCGCGTTAAACCCCACCGATAACGGTAATCCGTGCGACCGATTTAAACGTACAAAATGGTAATTTTCAATGAAATGTCGCGCACAAATTCAAGTGATTTTACGATTGTGTAGATCGGTTACACATTTCCATTGGCCCGCGACCAAAGGTAACACCACCGATATCAGTGGCGTCACCGCGGAGTCGCGACAACTCGCTCATAGATGACAAAATGACAGGCGAATTCATCTTTCTCGGACTGTTCTGGACGCTCCGAACTCACCGCGCTCCACTCGCTCCAGTCAATGCAATCTAACACAGTATCACCCTCGGGCTCGGCTTCGATATGGGTCACGACTAAGCGATCCGTGAACGGCAGAGCTGCTGCGTAAATCTGGGAACCTCCCGCGATGATAACCTCGTTGTGACTGGGGTCACAAAAATCCTGCGCCACCGCAAGCGCCTGCTCGATACTCGCGCACAGAAGAACATCGGCCGGTAACACAGGTTGACCCGATGAGACCACAATACACTGACGATTCGGGAGCAAGCCAGGCAGGGACTCAAACGTTCGACGCCCCATGATCATGGGCTTACCCAGAGTAACACGTTTAAAAAAGGCGAGGTCTGTAGGCACATACCAGGGCAGGTCGCCCGCGCGTCCAATCACACCATTATTGGCCACCGCGAACACGGCTGAAACCAGAGGCTCGGTCATACCGCTACCGCCCCAGCAATATGCGCGTGGGGCTCGTAACCCGCAATCTCGAAATCGTCAAACCGATAATCGTAAATCGACTCAGGTTTACGTTTTATTCGCAGCGTTGGTAAGGCTCGAGGTTCACGCTCAAGCTGAGTAGCAACTTGTTCAAAGTGATTGCTGTAAATATGTGAATCCCCAGTACTAATAACGACCTCTCCGGGCTCTAACTCGCACTGCTGACAGAGCATGTGGGTCAACAAGGCCAAGCTTGCTAGGTTGTATGGCAAACCCAAAAACGAGTCGCTAGAGCGAATGTAAAGCTGTGCCGATAAGCGACCATTCGCGACATAAAATTGATATAAAAGATGACACGGCGGCAAAGCCATTTTGCCCTGCTTCACATTCTCTTGTGGGCTCAGTGTTTCATCGGGCAAATACTCGACATTCCAGCCGTGAAATAAAATTCGGCGCGAATCCGGTTTGTGCTTTAAACAATCAATGACATAGTCGATTTGGTTGATCGCGCCACCATCGGCCTTGGGCCATGATCGCCACTGTGCCCCATAAATAGGACCCAAATCGCCATCTTCAGTTGCCCACTCATCCCAAATCGAAACACCATTTTCCCGCAACCAAGCGGTGTTCGTGTCCCCCCTCAAAAACCAAATGAGTTCGTTGGCGATGCTTTTGAAGTGCAACTTTTTAGTCGTCAACAGCGGAAACCCCTCGCTCAAGTCGTGGCGAAATTGGCGGGCAAACACCGAGCGCGTTCCCGTACCCGTTCTATCTGACTTATCAACACCTTGCGCCATGATATCGCGCAGCAAATCTAGGTAAACCTTCATATTTTTGTCCTAACCGTGTTCTTTAGCCGACGCCTTTTGCGAGTACGCCCACCACAATAAATATAAGCCTAAGAGTATCATGGGGATACATAAAATTTGACCGCGTGTCATCCAGCCAAAAGCCTGAAATCCCAAATGCGCATCCGGCTCACGAAAGAATTCAGCAAGAAAGCGCAAGCAACCGTAGCCCAAGGAAAACACCCCGGCTGCAGCCCATCGAGGCCGCTGCTGTCGCGTAAACCAGTAGACCAAAGCAAATAGCGTTAAACCCTCCAGCCCGAACTGATAGAGCTGTGATGGGTGTCTGGGCAATTGCATGGGGTCATTAGGGAAGACCATAGCCCAAGGCACAGTCGCCGCGCGCCCCCACAGCTCCTGCCCGATAAAATTCCCCACTCGCCCCAAAGCCAAACCTATTGGCGCGAGTGGCGCGACAAAATCGAGCAGATCACCCAGAGCCACCTTGCGCGTCTTAGACAAATAAAATACTGCACCAATAACACCCAACAAACCACCGTGAAAGGACATACCCCCTTCCCATACACGCAAAGCCCAGCTCGGATCGGCAAGCAATCGATCGGTGCCATAAAATAGAATATAGCCAAGCCGCCCACCCAAGACGATGCCGATCGCAGCATAAAAGATTAAGTCGTCAACCCATTCCTCGCGCCATACGGAGCCCGCTTTGCGGCACTCTCTGCGCGCCAACCACCAGGCAAACGTTAAGCCCGCCAAGTAGGTCAGACCATACCAATGTATTTTAAGAGGCCCAAGCTCAAGCGCAACGGGGTCAATGGCGGGGTAAGCCAGCATAATGATTGCCCTATAAAAAGCACGTAGGGTAGCACCCTTACGTTTAGAATTGATGTAACCTTTCAATTTTCAGCAGGATAAACCGCCATGTGCCTGATTGCTATCGGCTGGCAAGCACACCCGACGATGCCGCTAGTCATTGTTGCTAATCGCGACGAGTTTTACCAGCGTGAGTCGCAACGCATGCACTTTTGGGACGACCAGCCCAACATACTCGCCGGCAGAGATTTACAGGCGGGCGGCACCTGGCTTGGGGTTAACGCGCAGGGGCGCTTCGCCGCCTTGACCAATGTTCGCGAGACGCTCCCACCACCGACCGAAACATCTCGCGGAAGCCTCATTGGCCTGTGGCTTAGCAATCAACCCTCAAGTACGGAGCTCATTGGTCAACTCGTCGACACTGCCACGACTTACAGTGGCTACAACCTCATATTTGGCGACACCTCCCAGCTGCTTTGGGCTAGCAATCGCGGCGCAAATGGCTTTGAATACCGTTATTTAGCGAGCGGCATTTACGGCCTAGGTAATGCGTCATTAAACACCCCCTGGCCAAAACTGCGACTCGCCAAACAGCGTCTCGCTCAGCAACTGCAAATACCCCACCCGAAGCGCTCAGATCTTGCGTGGGTCACCACAGATACGTGCACCCAAGAGGACCTGAGCTGTTTTGGAGACACCGGCGTGGAAGATAGCTGGCTGCGAGCCCTAAGCGCTCAATGGATTACAACGCCTGTCTACGGCACACGTGCGCAAACAATTATTACATTGGATAACCACGGTAAATTGAACGCCTTTGAGCGCACAGTAAATGTGGGCGGCGTAACCACCAGCGAACAAAAGTTCAGCTTCAGGATATAACGGCCACCGCCTCATCTAGGCTTACCGGCACAAACTGCTGCATCCCCCGCTCAGACAAAAACGCACCCAGGGCGGTTTGAATGTGTTCCGAGTGATCCATGGCAATCACGTCGTCAAGCAGTGCATTGGCGTCGTCGAGCAACACAGAGCGAAGCGCCTTCTTCACTTTGGGTAAGCTTATCGAGTTCATGGACAGAGTGTTGTAGCCCATTGCCGCCAGCAGCACAGCTGCGCCTGGGTCGCCAGCCAATTCACCACAAATACTGACGGGTTTACCTTCAGCCTTGGCGCCCTCTGCCACCAATTTTAAGGCCTGAATCACGGCGGGGTGATAGGCATGATACAAATCGGCTACACGCGCATTATTACGATCCACCGCCAGCAAATATTGCGTTAAGTCATTTGACCCCACGCTCAAAAAATCTACCTTCCTGGCTAAGGCACGAGCTTGATAAACCGCGGCAGGAACTTCCACCATAACACCTACCGGCGGCCGCTCACCCAAGTCGTAACCTTCCTGTAAAAGCTCTTGATAACAGCGCTCGACCAAATCTAGAGCTTCTTGCAATTCAGACATGTTGCTGACCATGGGCAGCATAATGCGCAGGTTGCCCAAACCCGTGTTGGCTTTCATCATGGCTCGAACTTGCGCCAAAAATATCTCTGGGTGATCTAAGGTCACACGCAAGCCGCGCCATCCTAAAAATGGGTTGGCCTCTTCGATTGGGAAATAGGGCAAGGCCTTATCACCCCCAATATCCAAGGTACGCATGGTAACTGCTTTAGGCGCAAAGGCTTCGAGTTGTTGCCGATAGAGTTGGCGCTGTTCTTCCTCACTGGGAAAGCGCTCTTGCATTAAAAATGGCACTTCTGTTCGGTACAGGCCTACGCCTTCGGCGCCTCGATCCAAAGAAATTGCCACATCGGCCATTAAACCCGTGTTCACGAATAAAGGAATTCGGTGCCCATCGGCCGTCTCGCAGTCTACGTCTCGTAAAGACTCTAAATCTTTGCTCAAGACCGCTTCTTGCTCGATCAACTCTTCAAAACGCTCGAGCAGCATGGTCGACGGGTTCAAATGCACAACGCCATTGTAGCCATCGATAATAACGGTCTTACCTTCAAGTCGGGTATAGGGTAAATCGACAGCACCCATAAGGGTCGGAACACCCATAGCGCGGGCCAAAATCGCCACGTGAGAGTTGCCTGAACCTCGAACAGAAATTAATCCGACTAAGTTTTCTCGAGGCACCTCACCCAGCATTGATGCGGTCAGTTCTTCACCCACCAAGACCACTCGCTCAGAATAGTCTCGCTTATCGTGCGCATCGGCCTGAAGGTAGCTTAATACCCGAGTTCCAAGATCTTTAACATCAACAGCACGCTCTCGCAAATAACTATGCTCCATTTGCTCGAAGTGCCGTATGTGCTCGATCATCACCTGACTTAAAGCACCCTGGGCCCAATTCCCCGCTTTAATCAACGCGGCGACTTCGGCACCGATGGTGGAGTCATCCAAAATACTTAAATACACATCGAACAAAGCGCGATCTTCGGCGTTCAGTTGATCGGCCAAATTCGCAGCGACCGCACGCACATCCGTGCGCACCGCCTCCAAAGCTTGCTTGAATGCGCGCAATTCAGCGCGCCTGTTGCTGGTTTGTTTTTTTGGCACCGCATATAAATCGGCCACCGGCGAGACCACAGCCACCTGCCCCACAGCAACGCCCGGCGAACCGCCAATACCCGTTACACGCGCAGAGCCTTGGGGGCTTGCGTTGGCATCGGTGTATTCTTCTTGAATAGACCCAGTCACCTGAGCGTGTGCGATCACACCCGCCAACTGTGCCGACATAGTGACGAGGAAGGCCTCGTCACTTTCGTCAAAACGCCGCCTCTGTGCTTGCTGGACCACCAGCACACCGAGCACAATCTTGTGGTGAATAATGGGTACACCTAAAAACGCATGGAAGGGCTCTTCACCAATACCAGAAAGCAATTGGAAGTGCGGATGCTCTGACGCGTTATCAAGATTAACCGGCTCTTCACGCGTTGCAACCAAACCGACCAGCCCTTCGTCGTGAGCCAGACTCAATAAGCCTATCTGGGTTTTATTCAGCCCCTCGGTCGCTCGAAACACCAGCCGATTGGTAACTGGATCGCGCAAATAAACTGAGCACACTTGTGTCCCCATGGCGTCACGCACCCGGGTCACAATGATTTTCAGCGCCTCTTCAAGAGATTCGGCTGCATTTACGCGTTGCACAATATTGCGCAACATTTCCAGCATCATATGTGTTTAGTCCTGCTGCTGTGTTACATCCATCGGAGCGCAGTCGGCGAGCTCTTGCATCGCCAAACGATACACTTCGCGCTTAAAATGAATGACCTGATCAATGGGGTGCCAATAATCCACCCACTCCCAATGGTCAAATTCTGGCGCCCCGTGACTATCCAAGCGAATCGCATCGTCGGCAGCCAATAACCGCAACAAAAACCACTTCTGCTTTTGCCCTACGCATTTCCGACCGGGACCCTTTCGCCAATACTGACGCGGCAAATGATATCGAAGCCAACGCTCTGTTTGACCCAGCACCTCGACATGGTGCGCCTGTAAACCAACCTCTTCTTGCAATTCTCGGTACAAGGCCTGTTCAGGTGTTTCGCCCGAATCAATCCCCCCTTGCGGGAATTGCCAACCGTTTTTTCCGCCAATACGGCGGGCCCAAAACACTTTGCCGAGGTCGTTACAGATGATAATGCCGACGTTCGGCCGAAAACCATCTTCGTCAATCACGACTCGCCTCTTTTCTGTAGATTTCATGTTAACCTTGCCACTATAGCACGGAGTCGAGCTTTCGCGACTGCCTGATCAACATTCTCACCTTAAGGCGCACCATGGCACTGGCAATTTTTGATCTTGATAATACCTTACTAGGTACCGACTCAGACCACCAATGGGGCGAGTATCTGTGCGATCAAGGGCTGGTAGTCGCAGAGGATTTTCGAGCACAAAACGACCGTTTCTACGAAGATTACAAATTAGCAAGATTAGACATTCAGGCCTACCTATGCTTCGTACTTAGCACAATCAAAGGCCTGAGCGTGGATGCGGTGGCAACAATGCATCAGGTATTTTTCGAGGAATACATAGCGCCGTGCATGCTTCCTAAAGCACAAGCCTGCCTCGATGAACATAAAAAGAGAGGTGACACCTGCCTGGTAATCACCGCAACAAGCAGGTTTATCACCGAACCCATCGTCCGAGCCTTTGGCATCGAGCACCTCATTGCATCAGACGCGCAAGTAATCAACGGCCTGTATACGGGTGAGCCCTCGGGAATTCCGAGCTTTGCCGAGGGCAAAGTCAAACGATTGAATCAGTGGCTAGCAAGCAGATCCGAATTTGACTCAGTGGATCGCTATTTTTACAGTGATTCTAGGAATGATCTACCGCTACTCGAGCAGGTGAGCCACCCTATCGCGGTCGATCCCGACGACACCTTGCGGCAAGTGGCGACCGAGCGCGGGTGGCAGATCTTAAGCTTTCGAGACTAGTCTTCGCAACTGGCGTCGTATTGGTCTGCGGTTAACAGCTCATCCACGCTGCTGGCATCGTCTAGACGCATTTTAAAGAACCAGCCATCACCGTAAGGGTCTTCGTTAATCACCTCAGGGTTATCTTCTAAATTCTCGTTAATAGCAATAATTGCTCCGCCTATGGGCGCGTATATATCTGAGGCCGCTTTAACCGACTCTACGACACCGGCTTCGTCGCCCGCGCCCAGCTGCACACCCACCTCAGGAAGCTCCACAAAGACCACATCACCCAGCGCTTCTTGTGCATGATTGGTAATACCGATCGTAGCGGTCCCGTCGTCTTCAACGCGGACCCACTCATGACTGCTAACGTAACGTAACTCTGCTGGTGATTGGCTCATGGATTTCCCCCACTAAGAAAACGATATTTTACCTAAGCCCTGTAGAAAGACAATCAGGTAAGGCCCATTGCGATTTTAGCAACCTGACGCTTTATGGGCTCCAACTGATTAAACACCGACATACCAGTATTTCTAAGCCATCGGACTGCCGGATCTTGATGATCAAATAAACGTACAAAACCCTCCATTGCGCCGGCAACAATAAGGTTGTCGGTTTTACGGCGGCGCTGATAACGCGCCAGCACCAAAGTAGAGCCCAAATCCAGCCTACGCTGAGCCGCTCGCCCCAATTCCTCGGCCAACACGGCCACGTCAGCAAACCCTAAATTAATACCCTGCCCCGCCAGCGGATGAATGGTATGAGCGGCATCGCCGACGAGCACACAACGCTTGGCCTGATAATTCATGGCGTGACGCTGCCGCAACGGCACACAGGTCCGATTTGAAATAGCAGTGATCGCGCCTAACTGAGACTCACTTTTACTGGCCAAAGCGCGCATAAATTCTTGGTCGCTTAATTGCATCAGCCGCTCTGCCTCCTCTTCGTGAGCCGACCACACGATAGACACAAATTGACCACTCGAGTGACTAAGAGGCAAAAAGGCCAAGGGGCCAGTGCGTAAAAACCATTGTCGGGCCACCCAGTCATGCGCTCGCTCGGTTTGAATAGTGGCAACAATCGCCGACTGCCCATAAGGCCACTCAACCACATCGACACCCATGTACCGACGAATCGTAGACAGCGCGCCATCAGCGCCTACCAACAGCTGAGCCGTCCAAACTGAGCCCGATGTCATGGTAAGACACACCTCCGCCTCGTCGGTTTCAATCTTGTCAACCTCTTGCTCCAACAAGACGCGCACTCGACTCTGTTGCAGCCGCTCGTGTAAGGCGGCAAGTAGTACAGAGTTCTCGACAATAGCGCCCAGTTCATCGACCTGCAATTCGACCGCATCAAACTGAACACAACCTGTGCCTTCTCCGTCCCAAACGTGCATCGAACGGTAAGACTGGCGATCGATGGTCTCTAAGCTCAAGCCTTGCCGGCCCAAAAATTGCCAGGAATTTGACGCCACCGCACTGACTCTCGGGTCGAAATCATCAACCGCTTGCGACCGCGCCACCTTCGGTTGAACCCACCCCCCCCGTTCAATCACGACCACGTCTATGCCCTGTTTATCTAATGCTAAAGCGAGGCTGGCGCCCGCCAAGCCCCCACCAACGATCAGCACATCGCAACATTCAGACATAGTCACTCTCAGCTATGGCGCCTGCCGCAATCGCGGTAAAACGCTGTTTGATGAAGGGTATTAAATCCATTAAACCCAAAGCGAAATCTCGAACCGCTCCGACAGCGCCGCTGTATTGAAAGAGCTCGGGAAGTAAGTCACTGGCGTTCACGGTGCGCCACTGATCCAAGGCTCGTCGTTGTGTGTATTGTGACAGAGCTGCACTGGAAAAATTGCGCTCTTCTAGGCAAGCACTTAACACTTGGGTGAGGCTGCGGATATCGCGCACGGACAAATTAAAACCCTGCCCAGCCACAGGATGAAGCGTATGCGCGGCATTCCCCAGAACAACGACACCCGCTCGCACTTGCTCTAAACGATGCATCATGAACAGCGGATACATACTGCGCTTACCGACCCGCTCAATGCGCCCCAAACGATACCCGAATTGGGCCTCGAGACGCTGAGCAAACTGGGCATCACCTAAAGCCATAAGCTCGCTGACAGTCGCCTTAGGAGCGGTCCAAACCAATGCGCTACGATGTGAACCACCGCAATCATTCAAAGGCAACATCGCCATAGGGCCCTGCTGACTGAATCGCTCATAGGCACAATGCGCATGATGCGAGGCCGTTTCGATATTGGCGACAATGGCACTATTGGCGTAAGACTTTGACACACTCAGCATACCCAACTGTTGTGCCAAGGCAGATTGCGCTCCATCGGCAATGATGAGGCAATCGAACAAGAGGACCTGTCCGCCCGCTTGCTTTATTTCGACCCCTTGGCTTTTCGGCCGTAGCTCGGTCACCTGGCTCGGCGCATGAACACAGACTCTGCTTTGCTTCAACCGCTTAGTCAGCGCTTCACCTAACACTCGATTTTCTATCACGCCACCCAACAACGGCCATTTGATTTGCTGCGCAGTTAGCACTGCGGAACCGAGCCGACCTTTGTTCGATACGTGAATGGATTGAATCGGACACGCCTGTTCGGACACGGAAGACAGACCCAAACCTTGCAAGTAGGCTAAGGTGTCATAACTCAAAGCCGTTGAGCGGTCATCGAAGCTTGGCTGCGATAAAGGTGCCTCTAAATCAAGGGCTGCGCTGTCAAAAACATGAACGGCGCAAGGTTCGGGAAACGATTGCTCAAAGGCTAGGGCGGCCAGCAAGCCTACCATGCCACCCCCAACAATTCCGATTCGTTGTTTTACTGATTCATCCACGCTTCAATCTCGTCTGTGGTTTTCGGCGTCCCTGCAGTTAACACCACAGGACCATCCTCACTGATCACAACATCGTCTTCAATTCGAATCCCTATGCCGCGCCAGCGCTCGTGAACAACCTCGTTATCTGAGGCAATATAAATACCGGGCTCTACCGTCGTGACCATTCCTGCCGAGAGTTCTCGCCAGCGGCCGTCACTCTGATAATCGCCCACATCATGGACATCCAAACCCAACCAATGCCCCACACGATGCATGTAAAAGGGTTGATACGCCTTGACCTCGATCAAATCATCGAGCTCGCCATGTAACACGCCAAGGTCAATTAATCCCTCGGTAATCACACAAACGCTGGCATCGTGACTTGCCTGCCAACCGCGCCCAACCTGCAGCTGCTCAATGGCAGCACCTTGCGCGCGCAGCACAATGTCATACACCGCTTTTTGCTCGGCGCTAAAACGACCCGCCACCGGAAAGGTTCGAGTCACATCAGAGGCGTACATCTGATATTCACAGCCGGCATCAATCAGCACCAAGTCACCCGCGTTCATACGACGATTATTTTTATCGTAATGCAATGTACATGCATTGGGCCCGCTGCCCACGATGGCCGCATAGGCCGCATCACGAGCACCATGCTGCGCAAACACGTACTCCAGCTCGGCTTCTAATTGATATTCATATACTCCGGGAGCGGCGGCTCTCATGGCGGCATTGTGACCCGCCACCGTAATCGCAGCGGCTTGGCGCATAACCTCTATTTCGTCAGCCTCTTTGATGAGGCGCAGCTCATGCAGCAAACGATGCAAATCAATCAAATCCCCGAGCGCCAAACTTAAGCTTTGTGCGTGCCGGCGCAAATACGACAAAATACCAAGCACCTTCTGATCAAAATCGGGCCGCAGACCCACCGAGTAATAAACGTGCTCGCGGCCTTCCATAAGACCGGGCAAGATGTCGTCTACATCGTCTAAGGGAAAGGCATCGTCAAATCCATAGTCGCTTACGGCTCGCTCAGGACCGACTTGCTCGCCCTCCCACAGCGCCGTTTTGGGGTCGGGCTCGGCACAAAATAAAATGGCCTCACCGTGCTCACGCCCGGGTATCAGAACGATTAGGGCATCGGGCTCATCAAAGCCGCTCAAATACCAAAAATCGCTGTCTTGCCGGAACCGAAAATACGTGTCTCGACTGCGCACTTTTAACTGACTTGCAGGCACCAGCGCAACGGCATTGTCCACCATTGCATTCATGAGTTGCTGTCGACGTCGTCGATAGTGCTCGTAAGATATAGCCATAGTCAGACTTTAGTGCCAGATACGCTCATGTTCATCCTCTAACGAAAGTTCATCCTCGTCCAAGGCATAGGTCGAATACAAATTCAAAACCACCACACGTACGTATTCCAACAACTCGAAAAAATCATTCTCTTGTTCATCAAGTTCGTCAAAATCACTGACCTCAACGCGAGCAATTTGTGCTAAATCTCTTAGTATTTCCGCCGAATCAGTAGTGACTTGATCCGACTGAGTAACGCCAGCGGCAAAGCCTTTCAAAAACCCCTCGCACCATAAGGCTAAGCCCTCTGAACGCAATGCCAGCTCATCATCATCGTCGGGAATCAAAGGCGAAAACCCGAAATCAGGATCGCACAAAGCGCGCAAACTCGCCGCGGCCGATTGTTCGGAGGCCATCATCAAATCGCCCGATATAGATTCCTTTAGTGCGTGCCCCACGGAAGCCAGCAAATCGTCTGACCTAAGCCCTGACACCAACAGGCCCACCAAACAGCCATGCCACTCAGAAGGCGACAAATCGACCCCCTCCATTAGAAATAGATCGGCCACCTGGTCAAAGTCGCTCGCGAGCACTTCATCACTTTCAATCCACATATACCCTACCTTTTGTCCCCGCACACCTGTCCGCGTTGACCTAAAACGATGTCCCTACTATAGTAACCGAGAATTCATCGGTATACCGCAAATGCCTGCACATAAACCCGAAGCTCTAGAGCAAAAAATTGATCAACTCATTGCACTGTGCAAAGAATTGAACGCCGAAAATCAATTGTTGCTTGAACAACGCAACAGCTGGTATCGCGAACGGCAAACACTGGTCGAACAAAACCAAGCAGTGAAGAATAAGGTCTCGTCAGTTCTGGCCAAGTTGCAGGCAATGGAGCGCAGCGCGTGAACAAACCCACCGGCGTAACAATCAGCTTGCTCGACAAGCAGTACCAAATTGCCTGCCCAGATGAGGAGCGTGAAGACTTAACCATGTCAGCGCGCTATCTTGATCAGCAAATGCGTAACATTAAGGCCTCAGGTAAAGTCGTGGGTCTTGACCGAATTGCCATTATGGCCGCTCTAAATATTAGCCATGAACTATTGAAACTTAGCCGAGAGCACAAAGCGTCGCTTGAACAAGCTCAAGATCCGGTAGACACCGCATCGTCCGCCAAATTGTGCGAAAAAATTGAAGAAGCTCTGTATGAGCTCCGCCAACTAAAGATAAGTTAATGAGCGGTATCAAGACCCTAAATCCGTTATACTAAGCCCAGATTCCTGGCATATGCGCCAGATACTTGTGTCCGCGAGCCGATATCAGCAAATCAGGGGCAAGCTCGCAGCGTCAGTGTGCACGTCCGCCTGTCGGAAAGCCTAAAGCACTGCAGTAAGTCCCGCCTTGAACCGTTGGGTTCAAGGGCGCCTTTATCAGCGGTATGTTGGGAATCCTTTTTATGCAAAATCATCCAAAACTCAGCACCTGCAACGTTTGCCTCAACCCGCTATTGAACCTGAACGCTCGGCGGCCGGCATCACAGAACTCGCGCGTTAAGGTCAGCGCCAACCCCGGCGCGACCCTCTGTTTACGAACTCGACATATTTTTTGAAATGAATACGCTAATAGCCAAGCAAAAAGAAGTCTTAAGAACAGAACTCAAACAGCGGCGCAACGCGATACCTGCCGACGCAAAAACGCGCGCCGGTCAGCACATAGCAAACTCCGCGATCACCTTTGCGTACGAAGGGATGAAAACCGGTCTTTACCACGCTATGCCGCATGAGGCACCTACCCAACCTTTGGCAGAAGCGCTGTGGGCTCTGGGCTGCCGGGTGTACCTACCGCGACTGCAAACCGACCGCTTACTTACCTTCAGGCGATGGGAACGTGACTCAGTGTTGCAGCCCGACCGGCTGAACATACCCTCGCCAACAGATTCTCAAAGTGACATCAATGTCGAACGTTTAGACCTACTTTTCATACCCTTGGTGGGGTTCGATCAAAACGGGCATCGTCTCGGCATGGGTGGAGGCTACTACGACAAGACCTTAGCGCAAGCGTCGAACGCAGTAAAAATTGGTCTGGCATTTGACTGCCAAGAGGTTGCGGGCCTCCCTATCGAAAAGCACGACATTCGCCTAGATGTGCTGATTACTGAATCGCGGATATTGCGATTTAAGTAACCCCTATTCTGAATACACTCCGGCTTGCAGCAGCGTCTCAGCATTGTGCGCTTCCGTCTTATCCGCAAACAAAGGACCCACAACGGATAACAACGCACCTAACACAAAGCAAACAGCAAGCACCACTAAAGCATCTGGTTTACGTTTCACGACCTAACCCATTTCTTCCTATCGGCACTCCTCTGACGGGAGTACTCACTTCTAATAATGTAAATAATACACAATCGGCCGAAAAATGTATCATCGCCTTTACCTATTGGCAAGTCGCCCAAACAAAAAAATAGGTTTGCCTATCCAACCGATGACAAGAGAAGATTACGCGCTGTCGCCGCCCGCCAAAAACTGCTGATACGCTGTGTTATTCGTTTCATTCCAAAACCGATAACCTAAGCGATTAAACGCGTCTTCCAATAAGGGCTCATCTTGCTTTCCCGCCTGAAACCCTACCAACACCCGCCCGTAAGCAGCTCCGTGGTTACGATAATGAAACAAGCTGATATTCCAGCGCTGCCCCAGTACCGATAAAAATTTTGCCAGAGCCCCAGGGCGCTCAGGAAATTCAAAGCGATACACCAATTCCTCGCTGGCCTTCACTGGCACATGACCGCCTACCATAAAACGCACGTGAAGCTTAGCCATTTCATTATCGGTCAGGTCTTCGACCTGGTAACCCGACTCACCCAAAGACGCAAGCAAATGCTCTAGGTCGTCGCCCGCCGGATTCACACTCAGTCCCACAAACACCCGTGCTTTAGAGGCATCGGAGTATCGGTAGTTAAATTCCGTGATATTGCGCTTACCAATCGCCTGACAAAACGTCTTGAAAGCACCAGGCCGCTCGGGTATCACAGCGCTCAAGACGGCCTCCCTCTTTTCGCCAATTTCAGTGCGCTCAGAGATATAACGCAATCGATCAAAGTTCGTGTTAGCGCCGCTAACAATGGTAAGCAAGGTCTTATTTTGCAACTGCTCGGCATCAACGTGTTTCTTAAGCCCCGCCAAGGCAAGCGCACCGGCGGGCTCGGCGATACTGCGAGTATCTTCAAAGATATCTTTGATCGCCGCGCACATTTCATCGCTACTAACAGTAATTACACCATCGATCAGATCTTTTATGACTCGAAAAGTTTCTTTGCCAATTTGGGCCACGGCGCACCCCTCGGCAAACAAACCAACTTCTTTTAATGTTCCACGCCGCCCCGTGCGCATAGCCAAATCTAAACAGGCGGCATCGTCCGGCTCGACACCAAAGACTTTGGTTTGGGGCCAGATGTACTTGATATAGGCCGCCACGCCAGCCAGTAAGCCACCGCCCCCAACCGGTACAAAGATGGCATCGGGTGCCTCACCCAACTGACGGACAATTTCAACACCCACGGTACCCTGACCGGCAATGATGTCAGGATCGTCGTAAGGCGGGATATACACCAAACCATGCGTCTCGACTAATTTTTTTGCGTAGGCCGCGGCCTCCTCAAAGGTGTCGCCGTGCAACACCGTTTTCGCACCTCGACCACGCACCGCCTCAACTTTGATCAGAGGGGTGGTTTTTGGCATTACTATGGTAGCTTTAACCTTCATTGTGGCTGCCGCTAAGGCGAGGCCCTGCGCGTGGTTCCCGGCCGATGCCGCCACCACACCGCGACTCAGTTGTTCTTTGGACAACTTCGACATTTTGTTGAATGCACCACGGCACTTGAACGAAAAAACCGGCTGCATATCTTCGCGCTTAAGCAGAACGCGGTTCCCCAGGCGCTGCGACAGCAGCCTAGCATCGTCGATGGGTGTTTCTCGTGCGACGTCGTAAACACGCGCGTTTAAGATGCGTTTTATGTATGATTGCGGCATGGTAGCGTTGGCTTAGTCAAATCAGCGAGTACCATACCAAATTGTGCCTCAAGTTTCAGCAGATTAGCGTCGATGAATGCAGGCAGGTACACGACACGAACAGCAGAGATAGACCAATGAGCAAAACGCAAGACGAACTGAAACGTGAAGTGGCCCAAGCGGCATTGGATTTTATTGCTCCGCATCTCACGCCAGCCAGCATGCTCGGCATTGGTACGGGATCGACGGCGAACGAGTTTATCAATTTGCTGGGCACCAGCGGGTTACCGTTCTCTGGAACCGTCGCCTCATCGGAGGCATCAGCCCAACGCCTGCGCGACTTTGGCATTCCAGTACTGGATTTAACCTTAGCCGACAGCTTGCAGTTCTACATCGACGGCGCCGATGAAGCTAACAGCGCCTTAGAGCTGATCAAAGGTGGTGGTGCCGCGTTAACGCGCGAGAAAATCGTAGCTGCAGCCAGCGAGTTTTTTGTTTGCATTGCCGACGAATCGAAAGAAGTCGCAGTGTTAGGTAAATTCCCTCTACCCGTCGAAGTCATTCCTATGGCGGAAAACATTGTTGCTAGCGCCCTAAGAGCCATGGGGGGGCGCCCCGAGGTCCGCGACGGCGTCCTCACCGACAACCGCAATATTATCATCGACGTGCACGACTTCATGATCGAAGACCCAAAAGCCACCGAAACCGCGATCAACCAGATTACCGGTGTGGTGTGCAACGGCTTGTTTGCTCATCGCGGGGCCGATTTATTGCTCTTAAGCGGGCAGGCAGGCGTACGAACCATTAAAGCCTGACCATGGACCCAATTACGGCCTTCGTGACACTCGCCCTAGTGATGGACCCACTGGGCAACGTCCCCTTGTTTCTCTCAGTATTGAAAGACGTACCTCAAGAGCGTCGCTTCAAACTCATTCTAAGGGAGCTTGTCATTGCGCTAGCCGTCATGCTGATGTTTTTATATGCGGGCGAGAAGGTACTGAATCTATTAGGTTTGCAACAAGAAGCCATCGCGATTGCCGGCGCAATTATCTTATTCTTAATCGCGATACGCATGATTTTCCCGTCACCCTCTGGCATTATGGGCGAAACACCAGAAGGCGAACCATTCATCGTACCGTTGGCAATTCCTGCCGTTGCTGGCCCCTCGGTACTGGCCATCGCGATGCTGCTCGTCAGCAACGAGCCCGCGCGAATGCTGGAGTGGACCCTTGCTTTAGTGTGTGCCTGGCTGGTCACCTCGGTCGTGCTGCTTGCCTCCCCTTTGCTATTGCGAGCACTGGGCAATCGCGGACTGATTGCCAGCGAACGCCTGATGGGGATGGTCTTGGTGATTATTGCCGTACAGATGTTTTTTGATGGCGTGGGTAAGTTTTTGCACCTGAATTAGCGCCAAAACGACCTTCGTAGAGCGAAACCTAAAACGAGAGATTAAAGGTTACCGGCCCATCATTTACTAATGCCACCTGCATATCCGCCCCGAAATAACCCGTTTGCACATGCAAACCCGAGTCCCGCACACTGTCGACAAAGCAATCAAACATGATCGCGGCCTCGTCAGGCGGCATGGCGCTGGAAAAACTTGGACGGAGACCTTTACGTGTATCCGCCGCGAGCGTGAATTGCGACACCAGCAGCAGGCTTCCACCGACATCCACTACCGACCGATTCATGCGCCCTTCGTCATCTGCAAACACGCGATAGGCAAGCAGTCGTTCTGCCGCGCGCTCGCAGAGTGACTTGTTATCGTCTTTTTCTAAACC
>Ga0209652_1001196_pt1 | contig 21337 bp, 12 predicted proteins | sample SaaInl74LU_5_DNA_FD_184641 | JGI IMG/M metagenome (GOLD analysis project Ga0209652, IMG submission 184641) | Marine microbial communities from expanding oxygen minimum zones in the Saanich Inlet - ESP_74LU_5_DNA (SPAdes) (version 2) | ecosystem: Environmental > Aquatic > Marine > Intertidal zone... | reverse complement strand
TTCTATACTATCGTAACCAATCATAATGGGCCACTAGAAGCTGTTCATTTCAACATTCACATGTTAGCTTCATCTTAAGTACGATAGTTGGTTCTAATGTCCCGAGATATGGATTTGCGACACTTATTTTCGTTCTTCTGTGTCTATCAGACAGCTCCCGCCATCTTTTTCTTCCCTGCACCAACCCGACATTTGTGTGTACGTGGACTAAACACAAGGTTTACTTTAAAGACTAGTTGTTTTAGTATTGTAAAATTTATTCTGTTTAGTAAGCTTCCGTCCACATGAATTTCGGGTTGGTGCTGGCTCCCTTCCGTTGGCATTTGGCATCGCTGTCTCCGTCTCCACCACCAACTTATCATCAGCACCATAATCATTTGGTTTTCTGAAAGGAAAGTATTGTAGGCACCTCTCCCGATCGCTCGCTATCCTGTCACTTCAATCGATTGTTTGGGCGTTCATACGCAGGGCAGAGAAAAACTGATTGAGTCACATTCAATTTGAGTACAATACTATTCAACAATGAGAAGCAAACAGAATCGAAAGGAGTTCCACATCGCACCAATGCTCGATGTGTCAACCATTGAATTTAGATATTTCATCAGATTGCTAACTAAACTTTCCTGGATCTGGACGGAAATGGTGGTAGCTGAGACTCTGGTATACCGAAATAGAACAACAGCGGATGATGATGATGATGGAAAAGAGCATGCATCATGTGAAGTGTCATCGTTGCAATTAAGCGAAGATCTCAAGAGATATTGTGGCTGGTGGGATAAGGATGAAACAGATGGCGTAGATCCTCACCCGACAGTATGCCAGATCGGCACGAACAATCCTCAACAAGCTGCGTTTGCGGCTGCTGTAGCTCAACAATGTGGTTTTCAAAGAATAGATTTAAATGCAGAATGTCCATCAGATAGAGTGTCTGGACGATGTTTTGGGGCAGTGCTGATGCAAGAACAAGATGTTGCAGCAAACGTGGTGAGATCAATGGTTGAAACGACAGAGATTCCATTCTCGGTCAAAACTCGCATAGGCTGCGATGACAGCGACTCGCTTGATGACAGCATTAGTTTTATCCAACGCCTTGTAGATGCAGGATGTACTCGATTTGTTATACACGCACGAAAAGTATACACGAAAGGGCTCTCTCCTGCTCAGAACCGCACTGTTCCTCCATTGAATTATCCCCACGCATACAAGTTAATGAATCACTTTCCACAGTGCGAATTCATCCTCAATGGAGGCATACGGAGCATTGAGCATGCTCGGAAAGTGGCATTTGGCGAAACTGATGATTGCTGTGGGGCAGATCATGTTGTTCCTTGTCAACTATGCAATCTTCCACATGGATCGTGTATTGCTCCAATGAAAAATCCACCGATTAACGGTGTTATGGTCGGTCGACTGGCACGAGATCACCCAGCTGCTCTTGCAACTATTGACACTGACTTCTACGGAGAGCCATCAAACCCTTGCAAAAATCGTCGGGAACTGATGAACCGTTACATAAAATTCTTGGAAAGAATATACCCGAGAAGATGTTGCGATGACGATGCTACAATTACGCTCGGCATGGTTAATGAGATGGCAAATGCCATTGTGCATAACAAAGACTGCTGTGACGTCTGCGGCGTATGCAGTAACTCTCGAGACGAAGGCTCTCAAATTCAGCCCGGATCTTGGTCTGTCAAGCCTTCAACTGCTCAACAAATTCCACGTCAGAATGGCAAGAGATCAAATCGACATCAAAGGAATAATGGTGATGCAAAGATTGTCTCTCGGGTTATCGATCAATCGCTTCAACCTACTCTAGGCATTCTATACGGAGTTGCAGGCAACTCTCCATTTCGAAGAGAGTTGCATCGACTCAGTCGCGATTTAACTGTTAGAAATTGTGGTCCTGGATTCATTCTCAAGAAAGCAATGGAGTGTGTTCCCTGTGAGATTTGGGACCGACCATTCAGTACAAGTAATGGCGACAAAGCGGTTCAATTTTTTCCTTCGAAGTAGTAGCCATACTTGAAATTGAAGTACTCAAATAATACCAGGAAATGTTGTTCTGCAAAAGAAGACCTACTTGGCAACTAATTAATTAAAGTCACGAGCCAGCCTTCTTTTTAATGATTGACTCAAATTCATCGATTTGTTTTTTGATATCAATCATTGCTGCATCTAAAATCTCACTGTTAGATGGCTTACCCACTCGTTCACTTTTCTTTCTTTCATCGAGTTCTTCACACTTTTCTTTGAAATCACTGAACAGAGAACCCACTTTCTTTACAAATCTCCCCCTTCCAATGCCCCATCCTACTGGTTCCTTTTCTGCCGACGTGTTTGTTGGGCTTGGTGCCGCTTTCTCTTTGTTTTCGCCGAAGTCTAGGAAGCTCTTCAAATCTTCCAGCTTTGCTTCACTCAGTTTGAATAGAGATCTCTTTGTTGAAAATTTCTCTTCACCAGTCCTGGCTGCCTCTTCAGCAATTGCTATCGCCTGCAGCATTTGCACATCCGTAAGCTTCTCCTCTGAAACGGAAAGAATGGACGCTGCCTTGAATTTTGCCTCCTCATAAAGTTTCCTTGCCTCTTCAGGATCAACATCATCCTCATCATCCTTCAGAAAACTTGGCAACTCATCTTCCTCACCCTCCTCCTCCTCTTCATCACTGCTATCATCCTCATCATCACTTCGACTACTACGAGATTCTTCATCCTCTTCTACAGAGTTTGCCATTGATACAGATCCATCCACAGATGCATCACCACTTGTCACATTGGGAACAGGAGCGTCTGCGTCATTATTTGCTACATTAGAAACAGGAGCGTCTGCCTCAGGAGATCTTGGAGGCAATCCCTCAACAGTAACAGTGGCTGCTTTTGGTCCCGAAGAAGTTGAAATCTTGGATGCGATGGATTTTTTTGAATTTAATGATCGCTTTGATGACTTTGACAACTTGGAATTAACAGATACATCATCTCTTTGTGTAGGCGTAGTGGTGCCCTTTTTACCAAGTTGAGGCGTAGATCCTGTTTCAATTCTCATTTTTGAATAATTCAACAATGCCCAAAGTTCCGAGTTGGCATCACTCCGACGTGTCGTTGATACTGCTGGTTTTAGTACATTACCAGTTGCCTCCTCGTCCATCTTTGCTTTTTCTTCTGCCTCTTTGACCTTCTTTTCAGCAAGTTTGAGCAGGTGTGCCGGATCTGCTTCATCATCATCGGCTGATGCCTTTGCCTCCGCTTCCGCAAGCTTTTTCTTTGCAATCTCGAGCAAATCTCGTGAATCCTCTGAGACTCCCTTGTTAAGGTCGGGAGATTCTTCATTGGTTGACGGTGATTCCTCTTCAGCAAGTGTGCTCTCGGCGGGGATTGTTTCAGAATCCGCAGTAGTAGATGGCGACTCTTCAGAATGAGCACTCTCAAATGGGATTCCCTCTTCCTCTGTCTCCTCGTGGATGGATTGTTCATCGTCATCGCTTCCATCATTTTTTTCATCCTCCTCTTCTTCTACTGGCGTAGGTTCAGGTTGCGTCTTTTTCTCCAATCGTGATTTAGAGAAGGCCAACAGAGCATGCAAATCAGCATTTGAATCACCATCTGGCATAGCTTCATCATCCTCATTGTCCTCAGAGTGAGCATCTTCAAAGTCCTCCTCTTCTTCCTCCTCTGATTCTGAACCAGAACCGGATTCATAAGAGTCGTCATTCATTGTGTTTGCGTCGGCTTCAGCTTCATATTTTTTTGCATCGTCGGCCTCCACTTCTGCGTCCGACTGTCTAACAATTTCGTCGTCTTCGTTCGCTTCCATAGTGGTTGCTGCTGCCATGTTGGTTGTTGCCCTATTGCCAGAGGGCCGTTTCACTTTAAAATGAAAATGAAGAGGTTGTCGTGGTAAAAAAGCAAGAGCGAAACACTCGGAGCGAAACTCTCAGGATGGGGTCTTTTTTACCATAGGTACGTGGCCATATTCTAATACTCAATTCCTACGTTAGAAATGGGAGTACCACAGACAAGCTTTGCACACTTTCTTGCAAGAAAGTGTGCCACCCGCCAACCTTGCTTCCATCCACACACAAAGTTCCACCAACTTCCTTGCAATAGACATTAGTCGAGGAGACCTCTCTTAGCACCTACGCACCATCATTGTGACAGCATCAATAATTGTAGTGGCGAAAGGAGGCTCCAGTAATGAGGATATCACGCCAATCATTTCAACGGCGGCGTAGAAGCGCGGCCTCCACTGCCTTTAGAAATGCCAGAAGAAGAATATTTACAAATGGCGATGGCCGCTACAATGCCGCCCGACTATTGCTGGCCTGTGTCTCGGTGTCACTGTTTGCTGCATTGATCATTGTCCCGACACTATTTTCATCTTCAGATCCGAATAATAATAATAGATCGCTCCGATTGTTAACTGCAATGAAATCAAGGAACGAGATGCTCCGCAGTGGAACGAAGCCTTCCATACCGAATGTCGTGACGATAGATCACAATGCTGCACCTGCAAAGTCATTTGACGCCAAGCCCGAGATCGTATCCAAGCCATTCAAGAGGAAACCAAAACTATCACCTCCATCGGATTCAGCCATGATTATATTCTACAATCTTTTCATCCCAACAGACCCAGCCGAGGCAAAAGTTGCAATTGACGTACTCACAGAGCAGTTGGGTCAAGTTGCCACATCTCTGAAAGTGATTACGAACAAAAAGCCAACACTTCAATCAGCTATTCTGTACTACAATCTTATTGGTAACGAGTCTACATTTCCACCCGAAGAAATAAATGCACTGTGTCGTAAACTTGACCCAAATTTAGAATGCAAACTAAATGGTTTCTATGAACATGCAAGTGAGGCAGTAACATTGGAAGATATCCATGACTTTTGTCGACAAGAGGATACTGATAAATCAACTCGTGTGACTTACATCCACTCCAAGGGGAGTTATCATCAAACACTAATTAATATGAATTGGAGGCGAGAAATGACCAACTCTGTGCTGCACCCGGATTGTCAATATCCACCGGATGACCGCTGTGACGTTTGTGGATCTTCCTTCTACACGCGATTTTCAACAATATATCCAGGTAACATGTGGACGGCAAAGTGTTCGTATGTTAGCAAGCTTTTATCACCAAGAGAGGGTGGGGAGTATGATGAGAAAAAGGCTGAATCGGTGGCTAAATTTTTGAAGTACAGATTATGGGGGCAGCTTCACAGTACTTTGTTGGAAGACCGGATAGACTATTTTGGATTAGGTCGTTACCGGTTGGAGCATTGGATAGGAAGTCACTCGTCAATACGACCGTGCGAGCTGCATCGTCAGAATGTAACATTTGAACTTATGGTCACTGGCCAAGTTAAGCCAGAACATTATGAGTGGGGAATGGGCCCTCGTCGTGAAGAGGTGGTTGATGAACTTGTTGATGCAACAAATAGACTAAAGACAGATGAAGATGCTCAATTTAGAGAGTATTACTACTTGCCGGGTAACTTACTCAAGTGGTTCACGCTCTATGGATCCAAGGGTGTGCCATCTCCAAAATCGTGGGCTTGGAGCTTTTTCCCAGCTGGAAACAAGTGGAAGCAGCTTGTTGAAAAACATGGCGAGAATGCAGTCGAGAAAATGGTAATGGAGTCTGCGGAAGACTTTCATTCGGCTTATTCTGATAATTATGACAGAGATGCATTTGAAGTTAATGGCGAAGACGAAGCACTCTTCGCTGACTCTACATCGACGATGACGGTGTTCTATCATATCACATTCCCTCCTGAAGGAAAGAATAGGCAGTCATCGTTGATTGCATTCAAGACACAGCTTGATCTACTCGCCACGGGCCAGTACAACATTCGTAGTCGCTCATATGAACGTAGACGAAAAGTTCTGTTGTACTACTCAATCGCAGGCGGGGATGACAAGCTTACTGACTACGTTGCCAAGCAGTGCGACGTAATGAAGTCTAAAAACGTAGAGTGCAGAAAACTCGGCCAATTTGAGTCTCACAAAGCCAAGGGAGAGACATTGCACCAGCTTCACAACTTCTGTCTTGCAAAGCCATCACAACGTGTCACATATTTGACAAATCAACTTCCTACTCAGTATGATTCCAAGTGGCCAGAAATACAAACATCGCAAAAAATACGTGCCTTCACCACTGCAGTGACGAGTGACATGTGCCTGAAATCTAGAGACACTTGCAACGTTTGCGGAATGGAATTTTATCCTTTACCATACAATCATTTCACGGGAAATATGTTCTCAGCTTCTTGCGAATATGTCAAAGATTTAATACCCCCGGCGCAATTTGAAAGCAAAATGAATGGAGTTGCTAGTGATGTACTGGTGTCACAACTTGGACATGTCTTCACAACCGAGCTCACACCATTCACACCACAGACTTTGGGAATGGACCAGTACTCAGTAGAACACTGGATAGGAAGTCACCCTGACTTTCAACCATGTGATGTTGCTCCCGTATCTCGTAGTTGGTTTCCTCTCAACTGTGGCGGATCGTATAACGAGGTAGATTACAGGCGCAGCAATGTGTATGACTTTCAATGGTCGATAGGTCCACGACGCGGCATTGCACCAAATGGACGAATAGACTGCAAGACAGAGCAAACAATAGCAACCAAGGACGATGTTTTGTTTCGAGAATACTCCTACTTGGCAGGGAATTTGTACCGGTGGTACAAACTGTACAACAAAGCACCACCAGCAGATAGCTGGATATGGCAATGGTTTCCAAAGGGCGATTCGTGGTTTCATGGTGTGGAGAATCATGGATCCAGAGTCGTGCAAGAGCTCACAAAGCCATACGCCGACGAAGGCGTGCCCTTTCGGCAAGTATAGAATGTAAAATAGTAAACATGCAATAATGCACAAACCTCAACACTGTTACATTGCTTACAACTCTTCACTTTTATCTTCAATTTGATGATTTTGCGTCGAACCAAATGATTTGTCCACTATGTGTCGATTTAATAAGCTACCATCATCTGCGCCCGACTTTTTAAATACAAAGGAGTGTCCATGATATGAAGTAAGGCTCAGTGTTGCACCCGCTTTTTGCATGCTCCCTACGTGAACATGACCTTCGTCAGAATCTACCCAAAAGACATCTACAGGTCCATCGGACGCATGATTTGTAAATTGTATATCAACTTCATTTGTATCTCTTTCTTTATGAAGTTGTTGAGGAGGCTTGCCATCCAATGCATCGATAGATGTCATTTCCCTCTCAGTCAGAGTGAAATCATAGCTTTTCAAATTAGAAAGCTGATGAGACGGATTATTTGATGCAGGCAACACCATGACTCCTCGGCGGGTTGCCCATTGGATTAGAACTTGTGGTATTGAAACGCCATACTTCTTTGCAATAGCCAGGAGAGTCGGGGATATGAAGACGGGATTCTCTTCATAACCCTGATATTTCCATTGATTTCCTAACGTACTGTATCCTTGATACAATATCTTCTTGTCAACTTTTCCCAATTTGTCTTGTTCTTTATTTATACTTTCAATCCTCCGCCGAAAATCTTTGTCTTGGTGGAAGGGATCGAACCAATTTTGGATGACCATCGGCTTAATCCTCTTTGACAATAACTTGTCCAATAATCGATTGTCTACATCACATATCCCAATTGATCGAACTAATCCAGAGTCTACAGCCTCTTCCAAAGCTCTCCAGCTATCTTCCCAGGTTCCTTCTGGTTCATGTGAACAGATATCACCCCAACAGCGTGGTTTGTGAATCAGAACAGAATCAAGTGAAGTCACCTGCAATCTATCAAGTGAGAGTTGAATAGCCTTTTTGGTAGAATGATATCCCAAGTCTTGCGGATGAATTTTCGTTTGTACAAAGACAAAGTCGTCATTGTTGTCTTGGTATCGACGCTTAGCTTCATGCAACGCTTGTCCGACCTCTTCTTCGTGGTATCCCCAAGAATGAGCTTGTGCAGTATCAATAAATTGATATCCAAGATCAATTGCAGACTTTACAGCTTTATATCTAACACCAGAACAGCCACCTAGTCCAATCATTGGCACTGTCATGTTGTTTGCTAATTTAAATGTGGGCATAGCATCGACATCGTTTGCGTCTGCAGCCCGTAAATGAGATGAGCCTAAGCCGATTCCGCAAGACATTACAATCAGCAGGAGAAGGGCATATGGCTTGCATTGGAGCATCCGTGCAGGGAGCATCATGTCTATTCCTACCAGGTTGGTTGTTACCAACGTTGTATGTCCTCGAGATTTTGTGAGGAGAAGTAAAAGTAGTTTGCTGAAGTTTGAATCTTCACGGCAATAGGTCACGTGAAAAATACATGACGGATCTTTCTGTCAAGAATGTAATAATGTCGCTGGAAAGAATGCTGCCGCTTTGAAGTGCGTGATTACTGTGACTCCATCAACCGTTAGCAAATAACATTTGGCATGGAGAATCTTGCCACATAGACAGCTACTACAATACATTGACACTGCTTACCATGCCCATGCTTCTCTCCCTGATAGGAACGTCCCTTGCATTATGGGGTGCTCCCGTTAGCGCTTTTGCAGCTATTTCTAGTTCAACAACAGCACGATCGGCGCCCATTCACCGCATGAGAGCGTATACCGCTGAATGGATCGATCTACAATCACTTGATGCGTCTCCACCTCCTGGGAAAATCCAACCACCACGATCTGGTGCCAACACCATTTCATGCGGTGGCAAAATTCTCACTTTTGCTGGGTATGCGGAGGAAATTGTCGATACTGATTCCGGGGTGGAGCGATATGTGTTGAATGATTTGTGGGAGTTCGTACCTTTTCAAGAAGAGAGCAACGAGTGGGGATGGAAGCAACACATTGCCGCCAGTGACGATGAGAGTCCTGGACCACGTCTAGCATTTGCAATGGCAGGTCTGCCATCCTTTCCAAATGCATTTGTCCTTGGAGGCTGGGATCCTCAAGTGCCAGGCACAGGCGGTGTAATCCTAGATGATATTGCAATGCTAAATTCAAATTCTTTGACGTGGTCAAAACCTACTGATGACCAAGGCAAATCGTCCACCATTCCTGATGGCCCTACATCTCGTCACGTAGCAGTGGCATTGTCAGATGAGACAATCTGCTTGCACAATCATCGATGTGTTGATCATGTGTTGCTCTTGCAAACTTCGGGCGAAGAACAAAACAAGGTACAATGGGTCCAACAGAAGACGTCGGGAGAGGCTCCCTCATCTCGTGGATTGCATTGCGCAGCAGCAATGTCTAGTAGTGATGGAACAAACATGTGTATATTTGGAGGTGCTGCTCAAAATGGACTCATGTCAAATGAAGCATTCGTTTTGGATACCACAGCATGGAAATGGACAAAGATAGATTGTGGCGAGAATGCCCCAGCGCCTCGTGCTGGTGCATGCTTGTGTTCACTGGATGACAACTCTGTCCTGCTTTTTGGTGGAGCCATGCCAGCAGAAGGTGGTCTCCTAGGACTGAACGATGTATGGGTGCTTCATGTAGACGATCTGGAAACCGGGAAGGGACGGTGGGAATGCTTGATTGAACACGAAAGCGGTGATAATGATGGTAGCAGTGTATTTCCTCCAGGAAGAAATGCCGCAACACTGACAAACATTGATGCAAGGAAGATGCTACCAGCTAACACTTGTACGGAAAGTGACAAATGTTACTTACTTCAGGGGGGTTGGGCACCGTTTAGGAAAACTTACAATGATGTGTTTGTTTTGCGTATCTCATCAAAGTAGTAACATTGCAAACAAATCTAAATGAGTTAGTCAGTTCTTTATAGGAGTGTTTTGATACAAGATTCTACAAAAATCGCTTCATGCATATATAAAAAGGCTAAAGACAACTCCATAAATGATTTTTGGAACAATGCTGCTGAAGTTGCCTTTAGCACCATTGAGATCGCTATCGCGCTGCTTGACCCAAGCGTCAAGGTACGCATCTGACTCGAAAGTGTTCTCTTCACGTGGACTGAAGTCGGCGCTGAGATTTGTATCGTCTGCAGAGCCATTTTCCTCATTCTTCTCTTCCTCGCTCTCTTCTTGGTCATTTTCGTCTGATTGTGCGGCGAAAATTTCGAAAAATGATGGCGAGACAGGGTTGCCAACGCTTATTACAGTCAAAGTTGGTTTAGGGATGGGAGGAAATGTTGGATCTGCTTTGTCAAGGACAATATTTGGAATCCCAAATACAGGTGTCGGTGCCGGCACATCAATTGTAGATGGGCTTTTTGTTGGTTTCCTAGTGGGATTTCTTGTCGGTGTCACGCCAGGAATGATAGGTGGACATTCAGCCGTCCAAATGGACTGAGCATTGCAGTAGATGAAACCTGGCCCACAAGAGCCATACCGAGATCGACAATGAATGTCAACTGGGCAAGGATCTCCAGTGCATTCAAATTCATTTGTTGGTGCCTCTGCAGCTGGAGATGCACTAGGGGAATCGGTATCGGTGCTAGTGTCTGTGTACATTGTGGGTAGCACCGGCTTTGCTGTGGTTTCTTCGGGTGTCGCTGCGGTTGGGTTTGGTGTCTTGGGACTTTGAGGATTGTTATTGAGAAATGTACCGACCATTGATTGTGGCGAAGCAGATGGTTCCATTGTAGGTTGAGGCTCATTTGTAAGTTCCTTCACTGGTTCTTCCGTCGGTCTCGGCGTCAAACTAGGCTTGGGTTTTCCTCCGCCAGTTGGTTTCGGCTTCGGGTTTCCACTTGGTTTAGGTTTCAACCATATTGGCTTTTGTGTGGAAGGGGGTGCTGATGTTTGTTGTTCCAAGGTGCCAACTGATGGTGGTTCTGTCACGACGATTGCTGGCAGAAAAGTCACAGGCGAGTCTGATGGCAATGGAGCGTTTGTTGGTGGCGGAGCAGAAGAGGGGGGCGGAGAAGGTTCTGGATCAGGACAATCCTTGGTCCAAATTGCTTCCTTGTTACAGTAGATCTCCCCAGGTCCACAGAAGCCATAGAGACTGCGGCAATGATCTCTTTCATTACATGCAGCTCCACTACAAGGTCCATGAGTAGGACGATAAGTTGTTGGTTCAAACGTTGGTGCTGCCGATTGCGTCGGTACCGGAGTTGGAGGATTTGTTGGTCTTGCAGGACGTGGAACTATTGGTCTGGCTGGAACTGACTCTTCTGACATGACAGTTTTCGGTGTTGGTTTTGCAGTTTCAGCTGTGATTGCCACTGGAGAAGGTCGTGGCGGTGGCACTGTTTCAGCTGGTACTGCTTCTTCCTCTTCTCCGCAATCAGATGCTCTTATACAAGAGAACCCTTCGTTACAAAAGAATTGGTCGCCCTCTTTGATAAAAGTATTATAGCATGGATCAAAGAAATCGCATTTTTCTTTTGACACGGCGTATCCTTTGTCAGCCAATTCTTTAGCAACGCAACGGTATGAACCTCCGGCTCCAGTTGACGACCCTGCTTCTTCTTCAACCCCATTGCATTTTGGTGCCTCAACACACTCAGCATCTTCGTCGCAAAACCAATCGTCTCCAATATTTATATGTGGATTATAGCAATCCACAAAATTCATGCATTTATCAACTGATATCATGTAACCTCCTTGTATCAAAGGTTTTGGTACACATCGGAATGCAATGCCACCAGTACTAGTACCAGATGACACCGTAGCCTTTTGTGGAGAGGCTGTAGGTGCCTCAGATACGCCACACAATCCAAAAGGAACCTTTTCGTCATCATAGAAACTTGAACCAGTCTTAATCACTTCCCCATCATATTTAGCTGTATAGGAACCGCTGCCATGCTCACAACACATACCATCTCCACCAGAATCTTTGATCGTGAACATGTAGCAGCCAAGTTTATCATTGATACATTCCACAGGATACTTCACTGCCTCTCCTGGAATCAATAAATCATTTTCTCCTTCAGCAATTACTTCGCCTGATTTGGTATTCTCTACTGTCCATGTATTTTCCTTTGGCCAATAATCCGCAGTTATGGTAACTTCAAAAGGAACACATGCTCCCGATTGACCACTGCTGCCTCCTCCACCTGTTCCAGCCGTACCTTCCTCGTTTTCGTAGAAAGAGTCTGGATAGCCCCTTTCTTCTGTACATGGCGTTAGAGAGTAGCAATGTTCATCAAAGGGACACTCAGAATCATCTGATGATGGGCATCGTTTCTTGCAATTGTTAATAGCGTCATCCCAACTAGAGCCACAGAAAAAGCTTGACATTAGACTTGGCATAGGAGCATATGTTGGCCGTTTCGTTGGTGACTGTGTTGGGCTTCTTGTGGGTATCTGCTCCGTAGGTTCATTACTTGGTGGCATTGTCTCTGTTGGTTTGTCTGTTGGACTCGCCGACACTGTTGGATTCAATGTAGGAAATTCCGTCGGAGGTTTTGTTGGCCGTCTCGTTGGCGGTGGTGTTGGAGTATGTGTTCTAGCGTCGCAAATTGTACCAAAAAAGCAAATCTGACCCATTGGACATTCCATCGCAGTCGGGCAATGCTGTTTACATTCCATATTGGCACCGGCAAGACTTCCACCACAAAACCAGTGATCAGTAAGATCATCACTCGGATAATCTAGCGGTTCTGGAGGTGGAATAGGCATCTCTGTCGGTATTTTTGTTGGTCCACTAAACGGAGAACCCGTCGGTGGTGTATACGTTGGCCAAAGCGTTGGAGTAATCATATTCTTCACATTGCATGCATATACATCGAAGAAACAAAGCTCTCCGTGCGGACATTGTGCAGCCATTCCAGTAGGACAATGGGTTGCACATTTGTTAATAGCATCGTCTAATGATACACCGCAAAAATAGTGATCTGATGGGTTATCACTCTTTCCATACACTGGCCGTTCTGTTCCCCCAGGACTTGGTCGAGGTGGTCTAGGTCTCGGATCCCCAGGTTCCCAGCCTTCATACCAACTTCCATCTCCAACCTTGACATCGCATTCAGTGTTTGCATAACATTTCTGCCCCTCCTCAAATCCGTCGCATTCTTCACTACGGCCTGATGGGCAGTGCTGTCTAGAGGCGCAGTCTTCATCATCCCAGCTCCAACCGCAGAAGAATTTGTCTTCTGGTCCATTAGTAGATACTGCACCTCTGGCAAGAATGAATTGTAATGATAATAGTATCGATAACGAGAGGTATGCAATCAGCGGCGATATGGATCGCCGCCGCCGCTGTTTTGTGCACTCCTCCATTGCAGAGCTGACACGGAGTACTCCTACTGCACGGATAATCATAAGCGGCGCTAATACTTGTCACTACAGCCAAGAGTAAATAAGCACTACAGCCACCAGCAACTTAAATGTCACCTGAAAGTACGTCTACATGCCATAAAGTCCACAGTTCTTCAACGAGGTCAATTCAAATCAAAATGGAAGTGAATGAAATGTGCGAAAGTGAGACCCAAACCAGGCTGGTCCGAATGAATTTTCGGCGGTGGTCCGGTAGGTATTACCTACCTACGGTAAGTTGTGGGCGAAGCAAAGCGATCAGAGATCTCTCTCAAGATCGAGATCAGCCCACCATCCCTCTCCGCTTCCGCTCACGATTCATGCCTTTCGGGTTGAGTTTGAATTCTTTGGGGTTTGGAGTTCAGTTGAGGCGATTGACGTGCATTGAATTAACCAAGTCGTATGAGCTTGCAGACGTTGTGAAGAAATGCATGTCAATGGCTACTTAGGGATCAAGTTGTGAAGATGATAAAAACTGTTGTGTAGAGCGAAGATTGTAACTGCATAGATAGCCAAAACGCTAGATTCTAACTCAGTTCTTTTACTAAGAGATGTAAATGTGGAGCTAGAAACCCAGTTCCACAAGCCAAGCCTACTTCTTCTTGCCTTTTTTACCTTTCTTCTTCTTGGAGTTCTTGCCATTATTATTTGATTGCGTCTTCGTCTTTTTCTCAGTCACATCATCTTCAATACCCAGTTCTGCTAGCAAGTCAGCTGCAGCTTGCTCTGCCTTGGCCTCGGCATTTGGGTCGACTGCTGGTTGTTCATCTATATTCATAGAGGATAAGAAGGCTTTGTACTCATCCTTTGAGTCAAAATCATTGCGGATGAACCGTCCATTCTTGAACTCGATATAGTAGCCACAGTCATCAGTAGTTCGATCACGTCGCTTGAGGTTGTCAGGGCTGACGAAAATCATTTCTTCTTTCCTTCCCTCAACAGTCACTACGTACTGGTTGCTGGTTTTGATGTATTCTTCGACTACGCACGTTCTACCATTCAGCTCAGATTGAGAAGATAAGTCGACTAGTTCACAGCGACGTCCGCAAAGCTCCGATTGAAGGATACTGACAAGTTCATTATTCCTTTGTGCTTGAGCTCGTAGAATGCAACATTGCTTTGAGCCCATTGAACTTGGATCATCAACGTAATTGGCACCCCAACTCAAAAGTAGCTTAGCCGCTTCCAGAGCTTGATTATGATCAAGGGCACTATTAACACTATCACCCATCTCACACACAGCACTAAGTGGTGTAGCACCTGATGCACTCCGTTTGTTGACATCAGCTCCACGTTGCATTAAAAATCTCATCAAGTCGATATTAGAAGGCATCATAATTGCAAACGTGAGAAGCGGGATACTACGCATCCCATCTGGTAATCTCGCATTGGCACGATCTAGTTTTGCGGGGTTTGCTGCATCAAACCAACGCATAAAAGTCTTTAAATCGCGTTTGTGTGCAATATAACCTGGCATTACTACGTCTTGCTCAGTTGTTTCTTCTTCTAGTACCGTCACTCCATCCCAATCCTATATAGAACAATTAAAAGCATTCTGATAAGCAAGGCAGAAGGTAGAGATGGTCAAAGAACGTGAGTGAACAGACATACCTTCCCAATCTGCGCCTCGATTTTCTTCAAGTCTTCACAAATTTGCCTGTAATCAGGAGTATTTTGATCCCCTCGTTCTTCACACGTTTGCTTCAATGATCTCGTAGCCTTGAGAATTGATACTTGCTCCTTGCTCGGCGGAATAGTTGCTCGACAACAAGGACATTGGCGTTCCGATACGTCTGTGATGGCGTCAGCAGATACGACATACTTCGAGCGCCAGCCTGCAAGAGAATGCGCAATGTAAGCGAGTCTTAGATCAATAAACGTTGGTAGAGAAGTCAATAGAACAAATAATATTACCATGCAACTCACCCTCAAAGCACTCTCCGCAAAACTGGTGTTTGCATGGGAGCTTCACAGGCTTTTTCGCCGTCTCCAGGCAGATGACGCACTCGACCATTGACCGAGTTGTGATGATTATTAGTTATTAAAATAGATTGGTAGAGACTGTATTGATAGATGTGATGTTTTATGAGCCATAGCATCCACAGTACACCACACAAACACCTACTTAACACATCATGGACGATTTTTGGCTCATTTTTGGCTGTGTTGGTGGCGTGGGTGTGCGTTGGGTCCAGGGTCTTGGGTCCCGGTGTCCGGTAAGTTGTGGGTGTGGATGGCGAAGACAAAGCGATTTGAGCGAGATCTAACAATAAGATCTTGAGCAATGAGCAAGTGCATGCATAAAGATCAAAGCAGCCTCCGCTCTTGTGAGCAGTTTTGCTTTGTTGCCAAGAGATCGCGGCGTAGCGGGCAGTAGGCTTCTGCTTTTATGATACTACTAACTTTCATTCAGCCATCCCTATAAAGTCATCTGCAGCGTTAGTGCCGAGAGTATATCTGGCCGAATTCACAGAGTGAGACTCTTATTTTTTCCATCATGAACAACATGAACAACATAGTGAAAAACGTAGGGAGTGCTCTTCATCTCAGCCCATCAAAGGACAATCAGCATCCTTCTGCTACTGGTGAAGGCGGAGAAAAGAGCAATCGTATCAGCATTGATGTAGACGACTCCTACAAAGTATTCACTGAGTTCCAAGTGAATTTGAAGCACCTTGCAACTCTCTACAACACTGAACATGAGTTGATGAAGTCACTCAATGAAAATGGTATCTACGCGGCCAAATGCTACCAAAAGATGCTAGCTAACTCTCCTCTTGAGCATATTGTTGCCAGTACCATAGAAGAGGGTGAATCGCCAAAGAAGTTGCCCGGCAAGAAGAAGCATGTTGTAGAACCTGAAAGTATTTTTGAGCCTGCTGCTGTGGGAGTAAGCAAGTCTGAAAGTGCCGATGATGCTGGACAAGAAGAATCCACCCGAAAGATGGAGCCAGAGGAAGTGCTGGAAGAGCAGGAGTACAGATTCGACAAAGACGTTCGATCTTCACATGTTGCTAATGCAAAAAACAGTAGTGATGTTTTGAAGCAAGGCGCAAAGAAAATCCAGGGACTGGATCCTCCATCAACAGAGTCCCTATTGAAAACGATGAAGGAGGAGGAGGAAAAGGAGGAGGAGGACCAAAAGGATGACGATGTTGTCGATGAGCCTGCACCCGAAGTTTCATCTGCAAAGGAAGTAGAGGCGGAGGAAGAACAAATGAGTTCTGATCCTCCGTCGGATCCTCCATCTGAATCAGAATTTCCAAACGATGAACAGCCTGGTGATGAAGTCGACAATAGCAATACCAATTTTGATACCGCAGGAGTTAATGTAATGATGGGTGTCATTGATGACGATGATGACGACAGCTTCACCCATGACGTTATCGATGATGACGACAGCTTCACTCATGATAACACTCCCAAAGTAGACGAGGCCAAATCAGACTCAGCCAAAGACTCCGATGATGGCGAAGAGACAAAGGATGAACCAGTTGAGAGGGGACCGATTGATCCTGATGGAGAAGTAGTGGAGGCCCAGGAAGAAGATTCGAGTAATGTCGAACTTAATGAAAGTGACCCAGACAATGCACCTGAGCCTGCCTCTGCTGCTGCTGCTACTGAGGACAAGAAGGAGTCCGAGGTTGAGGTGATTTGTGAGGAGGGAGAAAAGTTACATGATATTGAACTTGCCGAGAAAGTTGAGCCATCTGCCCCTGTATTAGATGAGAGTGAAACCCTTACTTCCTTCGGTCAGCTGAAAGAGTTGACATATTTTGACGTGCACAAGCAGGTATACAAGGAAAACAACTCTTACCTAAAAAAACATTCGAAACTCGTCGAGTATGCGGAAGATTGGGAGAAGACTGTGACTACGCGTGTGCAATCCATGCATGTAGAGTATCAAAAATTGAGAAAGGGACTCAACCATTATATTGGAAAAGTTGATGCATTAGAAAATGAAAAGAAGAAGACAGAAGAGAAACACAGAGAAATGGCACCCAAACGACTTGAGAAACTTGAGCGCAATCGTACAAAACTAATGGGGACTAGAAAATCTCACGACGTCGCTGGTATTGATTTGATCATTCTCATCGATGAGATCGTGAATCGCTCTTGGAGGGATGCTTATCCAATGTTGCAAAAGTCTGTCGCATTTGAGACTGATCTCTCTTCCATGCAAGCAAACATATATGGTGGCCTGAGTGCTGCAGCAACGATGCTTGATCAGGCATCGAGAAAGGAGTCCATATCCTCTTCTCATAGGTTGTTGCAGTTGAAAAATTCTTCTCCTGACGAACTGAACTTCCACAAGTTCAAAGGAGACTGGGATTACATACAGAAGGTATATTTGTGATCACCTTCGTTAAGTTATTCTACGTTACTGTAAGCGATTATTTGTTATAAAAGATTGAGGTACTTGATAGCCAATGCCACATTTCGTAACTGTTTATCCGAAACAAGACATTAGCGTATTGTATCCAGCTCTTGAAACATCCCAAAATGGTTCCCTCGGGACGTGATATATCACTATCGAGAACACGTCTGGATGCGTACTTGCCAGCGATTACCAAGTTATTGGAAGGCGAGCCAAGAGCGTAGTCAACGTGCCGCAGACAGTCATTCATCTTAAATATAAGCAACATTTGTCTCGGCACAACGTCGAGCATATCAATGATTTCTTTGAGGTAGCGCTGCGCGTATAATTTGATGACAGCCTTGTCCCCACCGCCAGTAGCCGGGGTTGCATCGAGAGATCCAGTTTGAGACCTCTCGATAACTTCATCGAATGGTCTTGAAGTAAGCATTGCTGCCAACAACGGATACATTTTATCAACTCCCAGACTCTCGCATGCACCTTTTATTGCTGATATATCTGCCATGACAATACCTGTCCACAACCTAGCATAGGATTCTTGAAAATCAGGATCTAATCGTTTGTAAAGTCCGTGATCCACCAGCACAATTTGCGGCTTGCCTTTCTTTTGGGGATGTTCTCGTAGAAGAACATTGGATTGGTGAGGGTCACAATGGACTAAACCGTTCTCAAATATTTGTGCATTAAAGACTGACGATATCAGCTTCGCTGTTTCTCTTCTGCAGATACCAATGCTATCTATTCTTTCGACATCAGTTGCTGGAAACCCAGACTCAAATTCCATTGTGAGTACACGTTCACTAGTCAAGCATTGCTCTCCTGTAGTCGATCTCCAGAGTACATGGGGAACGACACAGTCTAATCCAGTTTTTTGAAGATGAGCAGACGCTGCCTCAGCATTATTTCCTTCATTGGCGAAGTCTAACTCCTTTGGAAGCTGAGGAGTCATTTCGTCACAAATCCACCCTAAATTGAACTCGTCAAAAAGCTTTTCCGCTATCCGTACAACTGCTGTCACTGCAAACAAGTCTCCTTTACTTGTTTCTCTGAGACCCTTGTGCTGGACTTTGATGGCCAATTTTCGACCTGTTTCTTTGCAGCGAGCAGTATGAACCTGTGCCAAGCTTGCACTAGCAATTGGATCTCGAGAGAAGTCATCGAAGAGTTCATGAGGGAAACTTCCCAAATCTTCCTTCACCACTGTACACACATCCTCATAAGAAGACACTGGGGCATCGTCAAACAAGGAAGACAGTCGTGTCAAGTACTCTTGCGGTAGCAGCAAATCCAAGTTTGCAAGATGCTGCCCGACTTTTATATATACACCTGCATTTGCACGAAATAGTTGAAGCAGTCGATTTGCATTGCGCTCGTGAACACTACTAGAGTTTCCACTTTTATCAAGAAAATCTTCTGCATCTGCTAGCTGGTTTGCAATACTCAACATGTGCTGCTTCGCATTCTTTGATTTTGTTTCATTATTTTGCTCAGCTGTATTATCGTCGTTGATTGTTTCTTTATTGGCTGAGTCGTCATCATTTGATCCTTCAACGTATGCAGCTTGTGCTTGATCTAGCTCTTCTTGCAATTTATAAATGAGACGCTCTGCTTCTTGCCGCTCGCATTCTTCTTCGCCGCTGTAGATCATGCTCAGTAACGAATCTGGATGCTTCTTCGTCATGAAGTACAACTGATAATCGACTGCCATGGTCGCAGCAGTCTTTGCAAGTCTGCCAGCCCGTAGCAGAGCTTCCATTGTTGGAAACACTAAGGATAAATGTTCGTTCACAGCACTCACGCTCTGAAGCTGTAGCAGCACAGCTTGATTGCCTTCATTGCTGTAAACATGATAACCTACACCACCGCCAACGCAGCTCGCCACTGCGAGTCCGAATCGGCGGCTGCTCACTTTAGACGCCACCACTTGAAACATCATCGCTTATGGAGGTGGAGGAGAGGTTGTTGTTGGTTGGCAAACATTCTCATTCTGAGTCACATGTCACATGAAAAAGCATTGTTGTGCCAGTTTCAGAATGCTATTAAACTCCTGCCATGACATGTCACATGTTTTGGTGGAGTTCGTTACTTTTGTGTTGTTGATTAGATTGATTTATGCTGCTGGTTGAAATGAAATTCTCCTATGCCAATGATGTTTGTAGAAGCATGGCCTAATATAGGTAGGCAAGCAGTTGTACTGAACAACAACATCATTTAAATGCTTTATCTAGCCACTCGGTAAATAAATAATTGAAGGTTGAAACTCTCTCATCAAAAGTTGCTTTGCTTGCATTTTGGCATCGGTTACATATCTCCAATGGTGCCGAGTGTGCAAGGATAATAATCTATATTTGTATTGGCAGGGCATACTATTATAATGCTCCACCCTTTAATGATCCGAATCCGGTACTGGCGATGACGCCAACCCTCCCCCGGTTCCAGATCCAGGTGTGTCTTTTCCCATATCACTTCCCGTACTCGTTCTCGCCTTCTTATGCGCCGGCTCAGGAATCAAATCAGCCGCCGCTTTCAACACTGGAATACATAAATCAGGATGGTGCTTCATCTCCTCCTGAAAGGCCACACTGCCGGTAACCTCCCTGTAATTTTGCATAATGAATTCCAGACAACTCTTCGATAGACGTTTGGCGTGTAAATCATCCGTGGCACAGTACATACGTGACACAGTATTGACATTCATGTGTGATCGGATAAGTTCATGTTCTACCAATCGCTTCAAATCCCGAAGCTGCCACATATCCGCAAGGTGGAGAAGACTTAGCAATTCATCGGTAGTAACTCTGTGGGGACATTCCAATCCCACCTCAAGTTTGCTGGATGCCTTCAAACATTCAATTCGGTTTGTGTACATGAATTCCAACATAAGACGGACAATTTTGGGAGTAAAGTATGGTTCCACCCGGATGACACACTCGGTTGACTCGCGAAAGGTGCCAACCCGTTGCCCTGAGGAATTTTCCCCAGCCATTTTTCGAAAGAGGGCTTTGAAGTAGTCTGCTCGTGCCGTGAGGATGCATTTGTGAGCACGGATTTCAATGAGATTATCACGGTTGTCATTACCAGAAGCATTGTTGCCATCCTCGTCCATACTATCATCCACCTCACGCTTGATGGCATTCACATCCAAGTCATTTTTTTTGCCCTTCGCACCACCTACACCACCACCACTGCTGCTCATCTTGCGCTTCCCCCCCGGCGACGCAGTAGTCCCCGAGGGAGGAATCGGATGGACCAAAAACAACGTATCCATATGCTCCTCATCATCCAATAATTCCTTCATATCCTTAAAGAATTCCGTATCATCCGCCGCCGGCTCGGGCGGCTCCACCTTTCGTTTTTTCCTGACCATAATGATATCCCCCCGCTGCAACTGCACACTCTCAGGTGTATCCTCATTCTCCAGCGGGTTGACAAAATGATATTCCAAATCATCCTTACGCAGCCCGTGATATTTGGCATAGTGGCGAAAGAGGGAGGAGAAGCGCTGTGTTTTGAGCATGAGGCAGGAGTAGTTGGTGTCGGCTGTCACTCTGCGGATTGTATTTTCGGAGCCGGTGAGGTAGAGGTCTTCTTCGGCTTTGACTGTGAATTCGACGTGTTCGTTCATGTTGTTGGCGTTGTTGCCGTTGCCGTTGCCGCCGCCGGCGCCTTGTCTTCCTGCGTTGTTTGCCATGGTGTTGATGTTGTTACTTCGTGTTATTAT
>Ga0209652_1001192_pt1 | contig 21351 bp, 20 predicted proteins | sample SaaInl74LU_5_DNA_FD_184641 | JGI IMG/M metagenome (GOLD analysis project Ga0209652, IMG submission 184641) | Marine microbial communities from expanding oxygen minimum zones in the Saanich Inlet - ESP_74LU_5_DNA (SPAdes) (version 2) | ecosystem: Environmental > Aquatic > Marine > Intertidal zone... | reverse complement strand
TCAACAATGATGAAACCACCCATTGCACTCTATCTTAAATGCAATCATGTCCTCCCACCCCCAGGTGTAAGGGGAGGATCCAAAAATGCCATGACATTGGCATGTAGTGGCCGTGTGGCAATTGTGGCAGTGACCAATACGTTTTATGCAGTGCCGGCATTTTTGGATGTGAATGTGTTGAGGAATCAGGAACCAGCAACGGCCAATGTTGCGGCAGCGTCGTCATTGATGGCATCATTGCCGAGTGTGTCGGCTACGAAGTTATTGTCGTTTGCGCAGAGTTCACAAGTTCATCCTGTGATTGCGATTGAGGTATTGTCTTCCAATGATGGGAGTACTGCTTCATCGGCTTCTTCTGGGGATGTCATGAGATATTTACGCTCGGTAACAAGTCTGGTAGTGTTGGCTAGTGGAAGGGAGTGTACCACTGTTGATATCGAATCTATTCCTGATGCCAATGCCGTCTCAACTATAGAGAAGGGCGGCACTGTTTTGGGTGGGATGGTCAGGACAGCAATACAGTCGTCGGCATGTCGTCATGGAATCGCAACGCTACCTAGTCCTATTGTGGCTGCTGCATCATTGACAGGAGGAAGTGGTGTTGGTGACATTTCGTCAGGACCATTGGTTTCATTATTGACTGCTGATGGATTAGTTCACATTCGATCACCTTTGTGCATTGCCGTGCCTTTAACAACAATTGAGGTGGGAACGAGACCCAATGACTATTTCTCCTTGTCACCACTGCCGAGTTTACTGAAGCATGGCGGGGGAAAGAAAACGATGCTTGCAACTAGTTACGGTGGAGAGGCACGGTTGGTTTGTTGTCAGGCGGAGAGTCCTCAAGTCTTTGCGGATCGTTTTATTAAGCTATCGATTGATGCATTTGGGCCAAATGGGTTTCCCAGGTTAGAGCTTGCAAATTCTATCGGGTCGACCTTCTCAGCAACCTCATATGTTGGTCCTGAGCCTACTGCACACAAACGTTCTTTGCTGCAGCAATATTTGGAAGTTGTTTTGGGATTGGCCGATGATGTTCGACGTGGTGGTGGAAGGCTCTCGTCAATGGCATCCGAGAATATACAAATCTATGTCAATCAAGAGGGTGGTATGGAAGTAGAAGTCAATGAACCAAACCAAGAACATGACTTACAGGCTGCATCTTCCTCTCTTGGGCCGAATGCACTCCTTACATGCACCGCACTGTTGTGCTTGGTTTGTTTTCAGGTGAACCCACCCAATGCAACCTTGGCTTGTCGAGCCTCAAAAGCTTGTGCGAGTGCAATGGGAATTAGAAGACGAGGAGACACGAGTGTGGCGAAGTCAGCCGTGACAGTTTGCGAACTTATTGCGGATCGATTGCTCAAAGAAGCGGCAGCTGCATCTTTTTCTCGTCTTTCACCATCCCCAATCTCACCATCGAATCGACATGCGCCGAGTGGAGCTAGTATGCAGTTTGTTGAGTCTGCAGTTTGGCTCTTGAGATCGTGTGGATGTCATGAAAAGGCCATCTTCGTTCTTGAAGAACGCATGAATGACCCTGCTCTTCGAAATGCCTCTGTTGCTGGCGATGGGCAAATGGGTAATGGTTTTGCGTTTGGCTGGTCCCAGATTAAGTTTGATAGCTATATCGCCACGCATCTAGGAGATTTATGGTCGAGCAAGGACGAAAAGTACTGCCAACTAGTGATCCAGTCATCAGCAACGAGGGATTTACTAGCGAGAAACCCTTCACTCGGCCTGAGCATTTTCACCTCAACGCATCCACAGAATGAAACTGAGTGGAGGAAAATGAAGCCTGGTGATGATCCGCTTGCTCATCCCTTTTATCCATCAAAAGTGACCGAACTTCTAAAATTGGTGTCACCACATGCTACCTCAAAAGAGTTGCTTGAAAAGGTTTCGAATGATGCTTCAGGATCGCTGCCTCTTCACTCCGGCGGTAGAGCTCTTGCTGTTGCTTATCTCGAGTCTGCATTAGGCATTTCATCTGGGCGGTCAACAGAAAGTCAAAGCGACCCTTCCTATCGTGGTGAATTCGACGAGCGAAAGGCTGACATGCATGATGAACTCTCCTATCTTCTGCTTGAAGGTGTAATCTCAGAACGAGTAGATGGGGAGTCATCCCAGGACTCTGATTTGGGAGCATTGTATAGATTGAAGTTACGTCGACTCCTTAGTTGGCCGAATTCAATGATTAGATCTGAACGTCTACTCACATCATTACCCACTTCATTTCTACGAGAGCATGCACTTCTACTGGGTCGACTAGGAAGGCATGAGGACGCGCTCCGAATTTTCTACTGCGATCTCTCTAGCATGGAATTGGCACTTGAGTACTGCGATATCAGACACGAAAGGAAGGAGGAAGAAGGAAGAAAAGTTCGTAGCTCAACACCATCTGAATGTGCCTACATCCCTCTTGTGAAGGTAGCACTAAATGCAGATTCTGATCCGGACAGAGGAGTCGCTGCTGCTATTCAAGTCTTGGCCCTTCGCCGCAATGTCATTGACAAAAGTGCAGCCCTTCGTCTTCTTCCGAAAAACGTCCCATTGTCTGAGATGACTCGGCCATTTCTTATACCAGCTGTGGTAGAGAATCAATCCCAAGTACGCCGACTAAGTGTTGCGTCGGCATTACTTCGTTCAAGATACATGCAGCTCAAGAAAAAGCTCACCGAGGCCCAGCTTAAGTCTCAAGCGACCCTCCATACTGTACCAGCACTGCAGAAATTGAATCTCGGAGAACATCTTCATTCATCCAAACCTACCAAGGCACGTCTTGTTCACCCTGCCTCGTCACCAAACTTCCCAGAGGTTTTGTTAGTGAAGCATTTCTTTTCGAGACACTTGGTAATCCAGGCACAGGTAATGAACGTTAACTCATCTCAAGCATATCAAGACGATGTGCGAACACTGACAGATGTAGCTTTTGTAGTAGCCGAATCGTCAGATGAAGCCCTGCTGCCAACACTGCAAGTTCCCCTCAAGACGTTGCCCCCTCGAGCCACAGGTAGTGCTTGGTGTGTGTTGGCAGCTTCTCCACAGCGACTTGATGGTACCGCTTTTCTGGCCAGTGAGCTGCGTTTCACTGTTCTTGAAGTGGATGCTGCTGGTGCACCTCTCACTTTTGTCGAGGCAAATGCTCCAGGATATGGGCGACCTTTTGTAGAAGAGTTGCAGGACTTGGAAATTCGCCACACTGAGTTCTCATGAGGAAAGGCAATCTAAGAGGCGGCGATGAAGGAATAAACTAATATGTGTATACTTAATTTTTTTCTTTTTATAGTATATTATTATTATCGACATGCAGCTAGCCCACTGACTGCTATGTCTGACCAGTATGTTTTCAATTGGAAATGATTCATTTTCGTACAAGGATAGTCACAAAAAGATGTATATCTTTTCGTGTTCAAATCTCATTGGACAAGTTGCTGCCCACTATTCGCTTTCTCTTTGGTGTTCATGATTGTAATCTCGAAATCGTTGGATACTGAAATAGATTGCCAGAATTATCTGATGTAGATCCATCTGGACACGTCTTTGTCACGTCTGGAGTGATGCAAACCTCTCACTGCTTGACATGCACTTGTCCTCCCGCACCGGCACTACCATCCATCGCATTACTGTATTTAGTCAAGAACGCACCCAAAGCAGCAGCTGCAATAGGAACCGCATTAGCATTGGTAGATGCAGGTTGCTGCTCGTGATTCTCCGCCTCAATTGCCGCTGCTGTCGCGAGGACAGAAACTGCGTCGACGTGTTTTTGATAACTCTCGGGATTTGCAATGGTGTCCACCATTCGCTCCACAAAAGCTCCCTGCAATGTCTTGGGAAGCATGGAAAGGGCATTGTTGAGTTTCTCCGATACCTTTGGATCAACTTTGTGTTGTTGATCCTGACCCACACTTTCATCGCTGCCATTGTATGAGACGCTACGATTCAAGCATGCAGATGAGTTCACATTTTCGGGAGCAAGAGAGTTGGCAGTGTCAAACTTGCCATCATCCTGTACAAAGTCAAACATATCTTCCACCAAATCAGCCGATTCGCATCGTTGTGGCTCTCTGCTCGACTGGAAGACGGGATAGTCCTCCACCAAAAGATCTGCGTCAGACACCGTTGGATCAAGAAGCTCCACTCCTGCATACTCATTGTCACATCCATCCAACGAATGTCCAAGCGATTGGCTCGCTGGCATGGAAAGAACATTGTCAACATCAAGCTTGCGCTTCTTCTGCACAGGCTCGTAGGTAGGCACAGGTGTGGTGGTAACAGCAGCGGCAGTGCCTTCATTCATTTGACGAATCGTCTGAGCCATCTGTTGCACCATCGATGAAAGCTTATCCACCTCACCCTTCAAGTAATGCACCTCCTCCTTAAGCTTATCAACCTCCTGCTGATCCGCAGCATTAATCTGACTAGACTTGCGAATCTCCTTCAACAAGTCCGGTCGTCCTCTCAAGAAGAATTCATGCTTGAACTTCCAAAACTTTTGAGCTTCCTCCTCCTCGTCGTGGATGCGGACGGCATCATTCTTGATCTTGCGGAAACCGTAGAAATTGAGTTGGCGTACGAAGGAGGAGAAGTTGTTGTGTTTGAAGAATTGAGGGATGATGTCGGAGGCAAAGACCTCAGGGTCTTTTACTAAGAATGTGCGGCCGTCGCTTGACCTGTAATAGGATAACAAATAATAAAGAATTGTGGTGAGGAACATGTGAAATTGATATACATACCGGATAACGTAACAACCGCAACAGTTGAGTTGGTTGATTGTCTGCGAAGCGGGAAGCACACCCAAGAGAGAGAGTGTAGCGTGGTGGACATGAGCGGCAACAACCCGAACAACAACAAATAGGAGCAAGGTCGATTACTTACCATGTGGCAATTGTGGGATCGCAAGAGTCGACCATGTGATAAGTCTTTGGATAAAGGATGGTAGAGGTGGGCAGATAAGGTGGTTAGAAATGATGTTGGGGTCATTAAATAATTGATGCATATCAGTCGTGCACCATGACATTAATGCTGCATAGACATCACCGTCATAGCCCACCATGAAATGACCATTGCGGCCACTCTACGAGGGTCAGCAGATGATGAACTATCATAGGGGCGACGACGAGGCCATTGCAATCGTCCCCAGACCGCCCAGCGAGGTCAAGGCAACAACGGCAACGGCGAGTTGTCGAGCGAAATTCAAAGTCATACTTAGGCCGCCATCAGAACAAAAAGCATACATAGGCTTACCTTTTTGAGGAAGACAGGAATTTCATCCTTCTTCATGTAGGTCTTCTTGCCCGTCATTGTATTCGATTTGTTATTGTCTATTATTATTGTTTCGGTGCGTGTGTTAGTTCAATTATTGTTTGCGGCGTTGTTCGTTTTTAGTGTTCACTTTTTTGCTCAGCAAAATTTATGAGTTCCGATTGGTGCTGATTCCGTGATGTGTGGCGTGGGGATGGAGTGCTCCATCCACGACCACGTTATGCCACGTAGGTCAAAAATCCTCCGTAGGAATCAATACACACGTGGAAAACGTGGATTGACACGATCTGAGAAGCGTCAAAAAGCTGCCTGAGCATTATTTGCTGACTCATGGAATAGGTAAGGCCTAAAATCTCGACAGATGTTTGCATTCAGTCTGCGTAAGTTGACGCTGTTTTTCCACAAGCAGCTGGATAACAAGGAACCTATCCCTTATGGTTTGGCTGATGTGGAGCTGTTTTCCCAATGCTGCATGCACGTGCATGACATCAAAACTGCCTGCTCACATAAGTATTTGGTATTTATGACCCATCCTTTCAAGTAGGAATACCTCAATTTGGGATGCAGCGAGCCAACTAACTGGCACCAATCAATAAACTAAACAAACACGAAGTGTAGATAATAATGTGTTGTATAAAATGAAATGCTATTTTTATTTTGTTTTTCTTATTGCCCCCCTATCGAAAGCACTCTTGATACAGTGAATGAGCTGCGTTGAACAAGTTAGCTCATTCAAAAATACACAGGGCGTGATGATGTTCGTGGTGCACTTGCACTCTCTCTCATTTGTTTTCCTTGACGATGTATGACTCTTCATGCTAGAACAGACCCCAATTGTTGACCACTCCCCTGGTTCAATTATTTGTAGTATTGATACGAGTCCAGATAACTACTTCTTTTCCAATCTCTTGACCCGTACAACTTCTTCCCCTTCTTCCACGTAAACATTCCTTCAGTTTGCCTAACCTAATTACTGTTGATCTTCTCCACCATTCAACTCGGAATGCAACCTGGAGAAAGACAAATGACTTTGTCCCTGATCCAGCAACGCTGATACGAATGCTTGATCATCACCCATGTCAAGATCGGGAAATAGCTGTTCTTCTTCCTTGACTACAACCTCTTGCTGTTGTTGGTAGGTTGCTGCCATGGCCTCGGTAGCAGATGCGTAATTTGAAGTGGGGACTGCCGCAGGCTTTGCGGACGCAGTGGGGTCGACTATAGCACTATCCGCAGTAGCAGCGGTATCGTCCTCTGTAGTCGCACCTTCATGAGGATGATCCATCAAGAACGAGAGAGAGTCGTGACTTTGCACTTGACTGGCATCGGTCATAACTGAGCTGGGTTCAACAACAGCGGGAGGATACGTCTCCTCCATGTCACCTGTGTCATTCAACCAGTTCAAGCACTCTGCATCTTCCAACAAAGTCTCAATATCACCTCCATCGTTGTACCAGGCGGGAGGGTTCTTGGCATCCACCCAGCTTGGGTAGATTACCTGATCAACTCCGACAGGACTAGGAGTACCAGCACCCTGAGGTTGCCCTGGAGCCTTGACGGGATTGGGAGCCAGGGGATCATTGATGTTTTGTGCAGTTGGGACAGGAGGAGCGGGGGCCCCGGTGGCAGGTGTGAGGAGACGGAAACTGTTCATGAAAAAGAGAATGAGAATCATGTGAGTTCATGCAATTCTATCCAAACAAAATAATAACCATCACAGATATGTACTTACACTGCATCTTCCAAAGCCGCCATGGGCAAAGTATTATGAGTAGCCGTATTCACCAGTTGATTCCTTCCCGTAGTCTTGGACACATTGGCAGTCAATGTCCCCGGAGGAGGGGGTAAGGGCATGTACGGATCCAACACTTGAGAAATAGACGGCAAGGGATTGGGAACATCCTCAATATCAACTTCACCAACCTCAAGACCCTGCTGTCCCCCGGGCACCTGCAAATGCTGCTGCTCTTTCTGCTTGCGCCTCTGAGCAGCCTTGCTTTGCCTCTTGACCGTCCTCCCCTCTCGAACACTTGATCGGACAACACTCCCAATAGCACGACGTTTCGTCGATCCACCGGGATTGGAACCAGCACGACGTTTTCTTGCCCCACCCATTGCACCTGAATCGGCAATACCGACATGACCAGCCGCTGCGGCCAAACTAGTCGGATCGGTACCAATACTCATGTTCCCCCGGTCATGATGAGATACTGTCCTCATGGAAACATGCGGATATGCCGCGGACGAAGCTCCCCCCACCTCATCACGTGTTGCCATCGGTACGTGATGATGATGTTGGTTCCCCCCCGCAACAGCCACACCTGCACCACCAGCCCCATCCATAACTCCCCCGACCTGTTCCCCATTCTGACGTGCCTTGGCCAATTTCTGAAAATACTTTTGAGCATGTGTACGAATTTGTACGACGGTACGTGATTTGATTAATGAGGCGATTTTCTTCCAGCCCTTGCCGTGTTGTTCGAGGCCTTGGAGGAAGAGGCGGTGTTCTTCCGCGGTCCATCGACCGGTGTTTTCTTGGACTGGTGGACCGGATGGTTTGGAGGGTGGTGGCGGTTGTTGATGAATGTGATGATGGTGAGAGGGCGGTGGATTGGAGGAGGAGGATTGTGGTGCAGGTGGTGGTTGAACAGATGATTGTACTGCCGATGGTGCCACCATTTGACGTGGGATTTGTTGAGACATGGTTGATGATGATGTTGCTGTGGGAGCAATGTTGGAGTCTTCTACTGCTTGCAAAACGGATGGAGGAATTGGTGCCGTCGTACTGGACATTAACTCTGCCGTCAAGGCCGACTTATTTTTCGCAGCAGCCGCCTTTTTCGTAGGCTTCTTTTTTCTGGATGAGCTCCTAGGTGAGGGTGCACCGGGAGATCGAGGCGTAACAACGGGAAGAAGTTGCTGTGGTGCTTCCGTCCAAGAGACGGTGGGCAACTGAATCGATAACGACGAAGGAGCAGCAGTGGAGGGATTGCTGGCGGCAATGGCAGCGGCTGTCGATACGGCCAACGAGTCTTTCTCCAACTCCGGGAGCTCGCTCAGAGGCAATTCAATCGACAAAGGACACGGAACGACCAACGACGCAGTGCTGGTAGTAGCAGGAAGAGGCGACGAAGAACACACTCCAACGTCAAATTGGGCCAAAAATACGTCGTCTTCTTCGAACGTGGTGCTGCCCGACAGGATGGAGGAGGGCTCTTGAAATAAGAAGGAGTCTTCAGTACTCGTCATGAGCGCCGTGAAATGGGTGAACTCAACGGTGGGGTAGAGGTCAACAGTGTTCCAAACGGAGTGAGAGAGGAACAAGCCGGCCGATGCGAAGCGTGGCGATTATTCTTCCGATTAAAAGCCGAGAAGTGCACAAGATGTGTTTTCAAGACCGTAGTACTCGAGGAGTCGACAGTAGCCACGATGTAGAATAGGAAGAAGTAGTAGTGGTGCAATTGGGTGTCAATCAACCTTCGCCTCGCCCAAAAAGAATAATAACACGCAGCGTACAAGCCCTCGGTGGCCTCTCCGCTCTCACTGTCAGGAAAAAAATTTGCCAGTTTGCCAGCTGTGCTGTCAACGCCTGCTGCCCCCTCGTTCAGTTGCACTTTCCAACTGTCGGGCCACCAAAACAATGAAATTCAGCTCGTCACGTGTGCAGCGGTACTCAATGAGAGGTGGTATTTCACCCCTGCACAAACTGGTGGCCTAAAATTTGGATAATTGTACTCCCACGGCCTTTTGAAATTGTAGTTACGGGAAAATTTAAATTATAGTGATCAAAACTCACACCCTTGGCGAAGTCTACTTCAACTTTGAAGAAAACGATGTCAGAACTCACTCTAACGTTACCTACGAGAAAGTGGAAGTTAGTCGCTTTTACAGTTTTGTCTGCCGGTCCCGCAAAATGCCCTGTCCCGCAAAAATGCTGTAGAAATTTTTGAGTGAACGAAGCAAGACGGCAATGAAATGGTGAACGAAGATCATTGTGGCGGAGAATAATAACGGCTCTTTTCCAGCACAGGAAGCAAGTAACAGAAGGCTCTCTTCACTATAATTCGCCACCATCAATATCATGGACGCCGCCACCGCTGCTGCTACAACAACAATGGTTGCCAAATACGGCAAACAAAAAATCGAACTATCCGATCTACCATCTACAACCACAACAATTGGCCAAGTAAAAGACCTCCTACGCGAAAAAACTGGCATCTTGCCCATCCGTCAAAAGCTAATTGGTCTCAAGACTTCCACCAAGGGTCAAGAACTTACCGATGCAACGTTACTATCCGAATTGAAACAATCCAAACGTAGCAATGATGGGAATGCCGTCCAAGTGCATCAATTTATATTGATGGGGACTCCGGAAGAAGAGATTTTTGTTGATCCCTCTGAAAAGGACGATCTACCGGCTGTTTTGGATGACTTTGAGTTAGATTTCAATGCAGGCAGTGAGGAATGGATACAACACAAGGCGAAGGAAGATAACTTGCAAAAATTTACCGAGTCTACCGCAGTCCATATTATCAATCCTCCAAGAAAAGTATCTTCTGAATCGGACAAATACAAACCACTGCTTGTGCTGGATCTGGATCATACCCTTCTTGACTTTTCGAGAAGTCATTTGCAAGAGAATGGGCACTCCGCAGCGGCCATGGGTGCCGCTGATGATGCTGTGGCCAATAAACTCAAACGACCGTACATGGATGAGTTTCTGACTTGGACCTACAAACATTACGACTTGGTGGTCTGGTCACAGACCTCGTGGAGATGGCTCGAGGTGAAATTGACAGAACTTGGGATGCTAACGCATCCAGGATACAAATTTTGTTTCGTGCTCGATAAAACGTCCATGTTCCAAATTGTCTCTACGAACCGATCAGGAAAGAAGGTCACCCATCATGTCAAGCCATTGCAAATCATATGGACTAAATTTCCGCATTGGGGAGCACACAACACTGTCCACCTGGACGATTTGAAACGTAACTTTGCATTGAATATAGGGAATGGGTTGAAATGTTCTGCATACTATCGAAAGAAGAAGAAGAGCGGCAAAAATGACAGTGAGCTATTGGGTCTTGGTCGATTCTTGGAGCTGCTGGCAACGAACGACGATTCCAAGGATGATTTTGAGACGGTTCAATTTGATTACTGGCAAGATTATGTTAGCGGGAAGTTGGGTTTTGGAAAGAAGAAGTGAACACATATACATCACAACATCATGTCGAAGAGAGACAATATATAGTGCAGGTCAGGACCAGGATTATATCAATTACTACTATACAGACATTGTTATCAATCACATATGTGCTCATATATCATATTTGAAATTCAGGAGAATCAGATAGAAGACAGTGACTTCTACTTTCTACTAGTACATCTCCATGTTTAGAGCTACATCTATGAAGAGTGTTTCTGCCTTGTGTCACGGTTAGACAGGTGTTCATATTGTCATGCATAACTGAGCCTCCTGAATCTTGATTCGAATAAGCTATCAATACTTGGTGGACAACACTGCTTGATACATACTAATGAAAAGCCTCTGATGAAGAATATTGCATACGGATGCAGGAATATGAAGAAGAATCTGTATCTGTAGGTACTGTGCGTGAAAAGAACACATAGAGGACTCTCAGTTTGTAATATATAATAATAGAAATAATTACCAGCCAAAGACTCTCACCGACCTTGATGAAGTTTATCAAGGAGAATACTTAGTGAGAGTCATTTCGCGCACAACCACCCAGTATTTCGTCTTATTTTTGTCTAATTTCCTGTCCGCGTACAATACCTTTGTCGAAAAAATGAAAGATCCCGAAGGACTCGCCATATTTACATGGCAAGACCCCGGAACGCACCAAAATCGATCAAATTATAGTAGCGTAGTAAAGATAGAAAATTTATGTATTTGGTGAATCAACTATGCATAGGGGTATAAGAGAAACCTTTTTGAGTAGTTTTATCGTTTACCTAACGCTTTTCTCACAGGGTTCGCAAGAACCGAACCCGGAAACACGTTTCGATTCAGTCAAGAATCAATTCAAATTTGACCATCACGAATCACCAACATAACTCGTGATACTCCCATCATTCGTCGTTCATCCAATGCGATTGAGCGAACAACCATTAAACAATGTTAGTGTACACAAATAACAGACAGCTAATAGCAGCAGCAATTAAAATGGAGCCTTATCGACGTCAACCAAAGGCCGAGGAAGCCCATGACGAAGAAGCCAGCATCGATGAGCATCGGCGTCGGCCCCACGACAACCATCGGCAAGATCAAAGAAGCGAACCCGTGTATTATAACGCTGAGGATCGGCAATATCAATACTACCATCATCATTACTATCCTCCGCCACCGCCGCCACCACCACACAGCTATCCATATGATCATTACCATTACCCACATTACCACTACCACGCCGCACCACCTGTGCCGTCGCCTGATGCAAGGTGGCATCCTCGTCCGTCTAGACCAGCAGCAGCCGCCGTTCCCGTGACAGATGAAGTCAAACATCGTCAAGATAATGATGAAGATGACAGAAAGCGCCCTGCTATCATGCATTCTAGGAATGATAGTGATGGATCAAGAAAGTTGGATCCCTATGAACCCATACCTTGGAACGAGGCACAAGCACAACCCATGCTTGTCACATCGGAGGAACAAGCACGTGCCAATAGAACGCTGCCAGATGCATCCAAAAAGAGCTCACCTCCGACACTAAAATCTCCACCAGAAGAGCAACACGCCTATCATTATACTAGAAGAGAAGCTGACTCCTTTTCTCCCATTGAGGTCAGCTCAACACATCATTTAGCAGGTAGTCAGTATGAGAAAGCTGATAGCATCTGGGACATAAGATTTAAAGAGTTGACCGCGTTCAAGCGAAATCACGGACATTGCAATGTGCCTCAGAAGTATCCACCGAATAAGAGCTTAGGAATCTGGGTCAACAAGCAGAGAATGGAATACAACAAGCGTATAGACGGAAGAAAGAAGTCGTCGCTCACTGATTCCAGATTGGAAAAACTACAGAGCTTGGGCTTTCGATGGGCCAAGCGTAAGGGTGCAGCTAGCTGGGAGAATCACTTTGCTGCACTTGTTTCATATAAGGAAGAGTTTGGACATTGCTCAGTTCCAACAAAGTACAAAGAAGACACGGCGTTGGGACGCTGGGTGTCCACACAACGGGCTGAGTACAAGAAATACAGTGAAGGCGAACCGTCTGCTATGACTGATGACAAGATAAAAAGGTTAGAGAAGGTCGGGTTTGCGTGGTGGATGGGGGTCTAAGTTTAAAGATCATTTATGGAGCTACCATATCTACCTACAGTAAAGGTAATATAAAGTGCATGTACCTACACGTGAATCAATCCTTCAATCCTTCAGTCCATACGAGAACATTTCCGAGTACTTACACAGTTCCACTGTAAATATGCCTCTAGAGATATAGAGTATGAATTTCTCTTAAAAGTGTATGAATTATAACATAAAGAAATTCCTAGTAAAACATTTAACATTTACTGTATACTCTCACCCAATCTAGTTCCATGTATTGACCATCGCCTTCAAATGCAGCAGCATCAACTCCTTCCACAGCACCCCACATGCCTCCCACTGCGATGTTCAGTAGCAAATGAAAGTCTTGATTAAATGGCCACTTTGCAGAATTAGTCACATTGTCTGGAGCAAACGTGAAATACACTTCTCCATTGACAGCAAACATAATCTTGTCTTCTTGCCAGTCAATCTCAAAGATGTGCCAATCCAATTCGGATTTGATGACTGAAGCGGTCTTTTGAGTACCAATCCCATGATTATATGCTCCTGTGTGGACACTTCCATGAAACTTGTTCTCTTCATATCCAACTGCTTCCATTACATCAATCTCGCCAGAATTTGGCCAGCCACCGTACACCCATTCCTCGGGTAACGCCCATAGAGCGGGCCATGTTCCACGAGCAGTACATCCAGCTGTCCTAGCACGAAATTGTATGCGCCCATACCTGAAGGCTTGTTTGCCACGCGTGACCATGCGAGTAGAAGTGTAGTCTCTTCCACCAACAGACTCTTTCTTGGCACTGATACGGAGCACCCCATTTGCAACAACAGCGTTATCACTGGTATAATACTGTAACTCATTATTGCCCCAGCCACACAAGCCAACGTCACATCCATCTCCATAATCAAAGCTCCACTTCGATGGATCTGGAGCACCATCAACGTTGAATTCATCACTCCAAATCAACTTGGTGGGGTCGGGGTCATCAAGAACAAGGTTGTTACAAAGCAATGGATTGCAAACTCCGCATGGACCAGTCGAAAACTGCTCCGATACTGCCTTGCATGCATCATCGGCATTGCCTCCATTGATAGACTCGACGTACGAAATTCTACTACCACACGTGTGACAGCCACCCAAGCTATCATTACAAGCCAGAGAGTCCCAGACTGTTTGGGTACACTGTGGGCAGCCGCAGTAAGACTCGTCAGGAGTAGAAATAGGCGCTAGAGTCGGGGCATTGGTGGGATTTGGAGATGGTGCAACAGTTGGCAGGGGAGTTGGATCGTGAGTGGGCTCAGTAGTAGGCATAGCTGTAGGTTTTATCGAAGGTGGCGCAGTTGGTGCTAATGAAGGTCTGCTTGAAGGAGGTTGACTGGGAAGCGGTGTCGGCTTCAGAGTAGGCTCCGAAGTTGGTTTGGGAGTAGGTGGCGGTGATGGACTCTTCGTGGGTTCTGCTGTTGAAACATTGCATGTATCTGGATTGCATACTCCACACGGCCCGTTAGGAATAGGAAACTGACTGGCCACTGTATGGCAGGCGTTGTGGGTATCGCCTCCATTGATAGACTCGACGTAGGAAATTCTACTACCACACGTGTGACAGCCACCAAAGCTATCATTACAAGCAAGAGTGTCCCAGACTGCTTGCGTGCACTGTGGGCAGCCGCAGTAAGTCTCGTCAGGAGAAGGATTAGGGGTAGGAGGGGTTGTAGGCTGTCTTGTGGGAAGATGGGTGGGTTCAATCGTTGGGAGGACTCCGTTAGTTGGCTAAATGAATACAAGAGAAGATTTCAAGTTAGATGTAAGTGTAGGTATAATCTTCAGTGGTGAACAAGGATCCTTTTTGACTTACCTGTGGAGTAGACCTTGGTGTTGGTGGTGGATTTGTTGACTCTTGGCAAATGCCACTTTGGCACTGCCCAAAAGGGACGCTGTTGCACGGAGAGGCATCTGGTGCGTATTCTGACGTTGGGCAACTGCCATCAGAATTGCAAGGTAAAGTTAAGAAGCAGTCGTTTTGATCGTCGCAAAGGCATCCTTTCTGACCATCTTCTTTGTAAGTACAAACACCGTCAAAGGGATACTCTTCATTCTCTCGCAAGTAGAAGCAGCCGCTATTTTTGCATCCATATCTTTCGATATCGTCAAGGTTTGTTGCACATCCGTAGGGCCACTCTCCGTTACAGACTTCATCACAGCTCACCTCACAATTGTCTCCGGAAAACCCTTGATCACATTCACATCCTGCCGATACATCACTGAGTGCAATGCATTTACCATGACCGTTGCAAGTCTTACCAAGTGTGGCACAAGGATTGTATTGGCATAATGGACCAGACCAACCCTCATCACACACACAAGCATTCGAATTCACTGGCATAGACCCTCCCAGAAAAGTTGCTGTACAACGCCCGTGCTCGCATCGTGCAGCATCACAAAGATTGATCGCCGACTCTGCAACGAAGCCTTGCTTAGGCTGGCACGTCTCGGATCCGCAATCACAAAACGAGTTACTTTCATCGCAACTAAAGTTGCACTTTTCTGGGCATTCCTCGGCTTGCAACACTCCATTGTTGGTACAATCAATGGTAGGTGCGTCGCTTGTTCCTTGTAAAGAGCACGCGCCAGTGTTCCCCCAAGCTTCGTCTTTCAAGAACTCGCCACCGCTCCAAATAAAGCTTCTATCATGTTGACTGCTCACTAATCCATTCGAGCCGCATCTTCTTCCATTCAAGGACAAATTGGTATGCTCTACCGAATATCTATTGCCCATGACGGTATCGCTAAACTCAACGATCCAATCAGAGGGAATGTGCCCATCTCCAGTTGTTAGAGACAAACGATAAGAGTGTTCAGTACCAGGAATGACAGGCAGTGAGAAGCCTTGCTTGGGAGAGTTCGAACCAATCTGATGAAATCCAATAACTTGCGTTGAGTCAGGAGCAGAAACCTGGTTATCTACGCCTGCGCCTCCTCTCATATACCAGAACTCCACTCGAAGAGGAGGAGCCGTCCACGGATCCAAACCACGACTCCAGACTTTCAGAGAGCGAAGAGGGACTTTGCATAGAATGCTATTGTCATACAAACGCCCAGCTGTAGCACCGAGGGTGCTACTAAGGACGCAAGGCTCACCTGGTAGGTCCAGGAGGTATGTATACTTCCACGAGACTAAAGAGACGAAACCTTGAGGAAAAATTGAGTTTTCGAGGGTCTCTCCATTCATTACAACAGCTGCATCTGGAGGTGCCAAAGTGAAGATTCCTCCGTGATTCTGGTTGGCATTGTGAGACTGAAAGTTATCATATTGGAACCAAATCCACTTCTCGGAGGTGTCTCTATTTGTCCACTTCACATTGTCTAAAATATATGTAGGCTGACAAAGTCCACCTGTGGAACCTACACCACAATGGTGGCTAGCTTCGAGTTTGACGCCGTTACCGAAGTGAGTGTTCTCAATGATGAACGTTGCTTGATCAGGGAGCGCAACATTACCCTCAGCATACGATGAACCGGTAATGTGAGCGCTGCAGCCATTCTCGAAGTTCTTTGTCTCTTTCCAGCTGAAATTGTTAAGATATACAAGAGGAAGTGTCAGTACGCATACATCGACGGTTGTTAGATAGAATGAGAAACACACTTCAAGATCAACTTACTACATAAGATTGTTGTTGTCGTACGATTGATGGCCATTGTATTGCATATCTCCAGCCTCGTAGTGGCCAACAAAGGCATTGTAGTAATCGACGTTGTTTACGATAGCACCAGATTCACCTCTTGCATTTCCATCATTATCGAAGCCTGAGCAGAGGGACTTGTCTATGTTATGCCCATCTGTTAGGATGGATTGATCAGTTTGCTTGGGGTAGTTGCGAGTGAGCGTATAAGTGCCGAACCTTCCATTTGAATGGAACGTGTTCCCTTCTATTCGACCAAGTTTGGCACTAGTTTCACAGACTTTGTTTTGGCTGTCACCACGTCCACTTCCTTCGTTAAGAAGGAGCATCCCATTGAAATTGTTGGACACGCGATTTCCTTGAAGAGAGTTAGTATTTGCTCTACTGAAAATGCCAGATTGGTTATCCTTCGTGTCGGCGATACGATTGCTTGTTCCAGGAACGGTGCATCCAGATAGAACACTATCATTAAAAGGATGAGGACAAATAACCACGTTGTGCTTGATATCGTTGTACATCTCATTGCTGCGTACATGATGGATAAGTTGAGGAAACTGCTGTTAGAAGGGTTGAAACTGTTCAAACATAGATCTCATGGCAAAAATAGAAGCACATCACTTACCCATCTTCAATGTAAATTCCTGCTCCGCGGACGTTGTATAGTACATTGCCTTCAACAACTGACGAGTGAGTCGAGTGAACAATAATACCTCTTTGCTGACTGTTCTCAACAACATTGTTCTTGAAGAGACAAGTTGGACAATCGCTGAGCTTGTGAAAGTGGAGGCAATACTTTCCCTCAACTCCTCTCTGACCGCATCTTTCAATTCTTGTGTTTTGGATGCTTGCAGTACCACCATGCATGGCAGCTGTATGGAGCCCATTAGTGCACTTCTGACGGAAGGATGAGCAACGGCAGCCCAGTACACTTGTTTCCTCGCCAGGCACAGCTTCAGGCAGTGAAGGGTCGCACTGTTCATGCTTGAAATCGTCTCCGGTGATAACAATATTCCTGGAAAGATTGACGACTTCAGCACTCAATAGAGCTGGAAGTCCTCCTGGAGACGCGTTGAAAAACTTGGATTGATGGTCATACTGAGCTACTCTGTCCAGGCGCAAGGATCCATTCGCTTGAATCGAAGTGACTGTGAACTCTTGTCCGTGCCCTGTGGCTAACTTCGCTGTAGGAGCAACTGAGATTCTATCACCCACTCTCCTACAAGTTAGAAGAGCAAGAGAAACAAGTAAGAAATTAACATGAGATATTAAGGCTCGTTCTGTCAAGAGATTTTCACCCCAAAAGGAAGACTCACCAGTCCATCAGGTTAGCATTGTGCATGAGCTCAATCTTGTCGTCACCCGGAAGAAGAGGTTTGGATAGGAGACTCCATGTCCTAGCAAGGTCACGGCCGTTGATATCAATGGTCGGATAATCACCAGTATTCATCGCAACACTACCGAAGCCACGGCTACGAAGCTTGGTGTGCACAGCACCGTTATCCTTGATGTAGACGAAGGCATCCTTGGATTGCAAATCCATCTCCCACTTTCCATGGCCTTCAACAGCAATGTAACCTGCACAAATGAACGCACTCTGACTGACTTGTGTTTCATCATTCCACTCCACAACGCCCTTTACAACCAACGCAGCCAAGTTCAAACTGGTGTCGACTTCAAGTGTTGTTCCTAAAGGAATAACGCAGACTGAATCAGTTGAGCATTGGCTGGATACAGCTTCAGAGTTGATAAGTCCACCAGAACCAGCTTGGACTACAACTTCACGGGCAGGAGGATTATTGCCTTTGTCTTTGCAGACAGAAAGCAGGTCAGGGGGCAAGCTTGCATCTGGATCATCGATGACTGAGTATGATGCGGCTTGAATGGAGTCAAAGTTTTCTGTGTGGAGGAGAGATGGAGTTGTGTGTAAAGAGATAAGTGAGTTGAATGTATTGCATGAATACCACCACAGAAGATCGTCTACGCAAGCACTCGATATCATTAGAGCGTCGATGGCCGTTTTTTGTACACTAAAGATGCGGCAACTTACGAAGATAAGGACCTTCATCGGATTGACCAAACTGGGCGCTGCTCTTGGCGACGAGGAGGAAGCTAAGAAGAAGCTGGCGACGATATCCCAACATTCTTAAAGGAAGATAATTGATAAGGAAGAGATTGTATCTTATTTGATGTTGTCGAAACAATAAAATATGGAAGAGTTGTCGATGCTTGTACACAGGCTGTAGCTGAGGCGCCGCGGCTTGGCCTTGTCTTTGTCTTGATTTATGTTTATTATTTTTCACGGATTGCATCGAATACCGATTCGCAGTTTACTGAAAAGCAAGACCGGCTGGATAGAGTAGCGCAGAACAGTAGGGATCATTATAGTACAGCAAGACCGGCTGGATGGATCACTATAGTAGTCAACATATGCGGAGGTCATCATCGTCTTGTGTAAGGGTGCACAAAAGTAGTGTCTTGGTCGACTCCTTGTTCTTGGGCTACCATAGGCGGCTGGCAAGATTGATGACCGGCCCGAAAAAGCAATCGTAAACGTGACTGCGGCTTCTCTCATCTATAACTTCCCTGTGTTTCCTCAAGGGGAGATGAGAGATGAGAGAGGAAGTGATGATGGATGAGAGAAAAAGAAAACTGAAAACTGAAAACTGAATTGGTGTGGTGGATTTACATATTGTGTTGTAACTCTAGAGTTGATGGCATTAGATCTGACGTAATAATAGCTAGCTCTCAGGTACCTCTTCCAATCTATATACTTCACCACAATATCGGGTGGCTGCTCTTGTGAAGGCTGTGTGATCGAGGACATCAACGCACGAGTGTAATTTTCTCCACACATCAAATAATTTAAACAAACATGAGATTTCGGTTTATGAATCAGATGTCCAAGTCCTTTCGTTTGTCGGGAGGACAATCATCATCATCTGTGGGTGCTCGACAATCAACAAACCAAATGACTCAAATGCCATCATTTCAGGCTACTGTGCAGCGAACTCTACAAACAAAAAGTACTGGGAAAGTTGCACTACAACGACGACTCCTTTCGGGAAATGTCATACAGACTTCTAGAGCGGCACTGGTGGTAGAGGGTGCTTCTATCGTACTAACTACATTAGAAGGAATTTCTGATCCAAGTTTGCCTCGGGGATGGGACGCTGGCGTGATGGATGACGATGATGGTGGATAACAGTAATCGACCCACAAACAAAAGAAGAAGGGGGGATGCAGTTAACATCTTTTCCGTGCACAGCGCCATGAAAAAAGTCTCTCTTGAAAAGTGGTAAGATTATCGTAATTAGAGGCAATAGAAATGGGATCTAAGTCTTCTCACACAAGTATTAAGACCATTAGAAATAGCTAGTTACTTAAAACGATTTCAGCCATCAAATGTCACACTTCCAATCCATATTTCGCTAAGAGAACCAGTTGATGATTCAATCGCACCGTATTTGCTTATCGTACCTCAACACCCAAGTCAAGAACCCTCTCCCTCAACTCATCCTGCAAGGCATCAATCTCTTCATTTGTCAAACTCCTATCCATGCTCCTGTAAGTAATTCTATAACATTTGCTTGTCTTACCCTTCTTGGGGTTGGTAAATTCATCAATCAACTCCATCCTCTCAACCAAATCACCAGCAATTCCACGTCCCAACTCAAAGAAGTCATTTTCTTCAAATCCCTCTGGGATCCAGAATGCAATATCCTTAAGTACGGGAGGGTACTTACTGTACGATTTGAACTTGGTGATTTGCCCCTCCTTGAATTGAGAGTGGAAACGATCATCGTCGGTCCAGAAGAGACGAATGTCGGGAATTTCGAATAGGATCATGGCCAAACGTTCCAATCCCAATCCAAAGGCCCATCCACGACGATCGGCACGGTCCGCCATCTCGAGAACTTCCTCGTGAACAACTCCGCATCCAAGCACCTCAAGCCATTCGCCCTCATACTTGATCTCAAGTTCGTAACTAGGAGTAGTAAAGGGGAAATAATCCTCACTCCATTTCTTTTCCGTCTCACCAAAGAGATGATCCATAAGTCCCTCAAGTACACTCTTAAGATCATCCGCAATAACCTTGCACTCTGCAGAGTTCTCCCAATCCTCACCAGAAAGTCCATCAGCACCAGCCATATCCTCCTTGGGGAAAAGCTTTACCGCTTCCAATTGATGAAACGCAGGATAATGCGATGAATCAATTTCATCACGACGGTACACATCTCCAGCACACAAGAAGCAATCGACTCCACTTCGCAAGTGTTCACTCTGATGAGCAGAAGTGTGTGTTCGTAGCAGTGTGCTGTCGTCTAGGTAATAGGTGTCACTGGGAGATCTACCAGGATGGTCAGGAGCGATGCGCAAATCATCAAAGCACTGTGTGGTTGTTACAATGGGATCTTCGGCATCGTAGACAATGTACTCGTTGGGGAGTGAGGCGAAATATTCTTGAATTTTGGCGCGGATGATACCAATGGGATGGTCTGGGCGGGTGTGCAATCCTCTTCCGACGAGTGCAGCAATGTGAGGGGGTACATTGTTTTTGGGATGGTCGCTGAGATAACGCGATGGGTCGGCGTAGGTGGCAGCTTCTTCGACGGTGGCGGAGAGAATGGCGGTGCTGCTCGCTGGACGGATTTTGAAGGAGCCGGTGTTGGTGGTAGTGAAGGAGTAGCAGAGCCCTGTGAGGGATGCCAATGCTAGAGCGGTGGCTGAGATCTTCATGGTGGTGCTGTTTTTATTCTTTGGACACAACAGTGGAAGTTCATTTTTCGAGCAAAAGACGTCAGAGTTGTTTGCGATGATGAATCAGTCACCGGACGCGCCAGGGATGTCGAGAACACTCATTTTCAGGTTTAGTGATTCTCAAGCTTTCTACTATGACTGCGACTGCGACTGCACAGATGCAAAAACTGCACAGATGACAAAACGTGCTTCCTCTTTTTTCCACGACCAGTGTTGAACTCATCAGCGGAGGAACAAAGGATCATCGACAAGCTTGTCTACTTATTCGTATGGTAGTTTCCCTCCGACTCCGAAAGCCTCCAAACCCTTCCTCCACCACTGAATGAACCAACGTCAGTGATGCTTGCATTTTCATA
>Ga0209652_1001190_pt1 | contig 21381 bp, 18 predicted proteins | sample SaaInl74LU_5_DNA_FD_184641 | JGI IMG/M metagenome (GOLD analysis project Ga0209652, IMG submission 184641) | Marine microbial communities from expanding oxygen minimum zones in the Saanich Inlet - ESP_74LU_5_DNA (SPAdes) (version 2) | ecosystem: Environmental > Aquatic > Marine > Intertidal zone... | reverse complement strand
ACAAACCTCATAGCGTTGGAGAAACTGGATTAGACTTTTTCAGAAATATATCAACTTACGAGGAACAATTATTTGCATTTGAACAACAAATTCAAATAGCTATAGAAACTAACCTACCCTTATTTCTGCATCAAAGGGATGCTCATGATGATTTTATGAAAATCATTTCAAAATATAAAAATAATATTTCAAAGGCTGTTGTGCATTGTTTTACTGGAACACAAAAAGAATTAGAAGATTATTTAGAGATGGGATTTCATATTGGTCTTACTGGCTGGATATGTGATGAGAGAAGAAATGTCGATTTAAGAAAATCCTTGATCAATATTCCTATTGAAAAACTTATGATTGAAACTGACTGTCCATATTTAATACCCAGGAATCTAAAAGATAAACCAAAAAACAATAGAAATGAGCCCTCTCATCTTCCTCATATTGCTAAAGAAATTGCCTTATTAGTAGATATTGATAAAGATAAGTTGATTGATATAACTTATAAAAATAGTTTGGACTTTTTTAGCTAAAAGCCTCTTTATCTAGGTTAAACTCATCACAAATGTTATTTGTGTCTGAGCCGATCTCTTTAGCATTATGTGTAATTGATAATTCATCATTTGAGAATCTTGGTGCTGGTGCTGGTTGATTAAATCCATCAATGTCTAAAAAGGCATTTCTTGAAATATTGTGCTCATGCTCTTTGGCCTCGCTCATACTTAATACCGGCGTAACACAACCATCAGTGTCCGAAAAAACTTTCATCCAGTGATCTCTAGATTGAGATTTAATTTTAACTGCAATGATGTTCTTTAATTCTTGCCAAATAGATTGATCCATCTGATTATTAAATCTAGGGTCTGTCAATTCTAATTTTTCTAATAAAATTTTATAGAATTGAGGTTCAATAGAACCTACAGCAATAAATTTGTTATCAGAACATTCGTAGGTATCATAAAAATGCGCTGCTCCATCTAAAAAATTCGATTGTCTTTTATCTTTCCATATTCCCATTTCCTGAAGTGAGTAGAAGAAACTCATGAGAGAAAGGCTCCCATCGATCATAGCTGAGTCAATTACTTGGCCTTTTCCAGTTCTTGATGAACTAATAACTGCTGCTAATATACCCATTGCTAACATCATACCCCCGCCACCATAGTCACCAATAAGATTTAGCGGTATGGATGGTTTTGAGTTTTCACTACCAATGGCATTTAGTGCACCTGAAAGACTAATATAATTAATATCATGCCCAGCCATTCTAGACATAGGGCCATCTTGCCCCCAACCAGTCATCCTTCCATAGACTAAAGATTTATTTAATTTAAGACATTCTTTAGGGCCTAATCCCAGCTTTTCCATCACACCGGGTCTGTAACCTTCAAATATGACGTCCACTTGTTGAATTAATTTTTTTATCTCTTCAAGTGTTTTGGGGTTTTTTAAGTCGGCAACAATACTTCTTTTTGATCGATTGTGAATATCATATTTATTGTGTGAGCCTTTTTGATTAATTCTACTCAATCTAATAACATCAGCTCCAAGATCAGCTAATAGCATCCCACAGTATGGGCCAGGACCAATTCCTGAAAATTCTAATATTTTGATACCATGTAACGGGCCCATGTATCTATATTATTGGAAAACTTTAAATTTAACTAATAAATTTGGTAAAAGTGATAAGGATGATATAAAAGCTACTAACATTGCTAAAGCTGTAAATATTCCAAATAGTTGAGTCGGGAAAAAATTTGATAAAGATAAAATCGAGAAGCCTGTGGCTATTGTAGCTGCAGTATAGAAAATTGCTCTTCCAGTGGTCGTATGTGCATTCAATAATGCCTGCTCTACTGACTGGGTAGCTTTCATTTCCTTCTTGTATCTGTATATATAATGAATCGTATTATCTACAGCCATACCCACACTAATAGCAGCTACAGTTATTGTCATAATATCTAAAGGTATTCTAAGCAAGCCTAATATTCCTACAACTGATGATGCAACAAATATATTAGGAACTAATCCTATGGCCATAATTTTGAAAGATTTAAAAATCAATAAAAGCATCAATGCAATAACACTAAATACTAGTGTTAATGACCCTATTTGAGATTGAAATAAAGACTGCAACATATTGTTATACAGAACTGCTAAACCGGTCATTTCAAACCTTTCTTCTGGAAGATTGAATCTTGTTTGTAGATCGTAGTTAATTTTCTCTAATAAATCTTTGCGATTTAAGTTTTCAGCTGATTCGTTGACTCTTGTAGAAATTCTTACAATTGAGTCATCACTATTAATGTATGAATACAATAAAGTTTCTCTAATATCTTCAGGCAATACAGATCTAAGTAAAGCTAATTCAAGATCATTAAGATCTTTACCATCATTTATCATTCTCGCAAGCTTAATACCACTAGATACGCTTAAAACTTTTCCAATTTCAGGCAATGATTCAAGATAATCATGAATGTCTTCTAATTCTGCCAAGGAATAAACATTCCACCAATAACCAGAAGCATTACTATCATCGTCATCAAACAAGCCATCATCAAAGAAATCATCTTCAATTAAATCTTCAGACATTCCTTCAAAAGGCTCTTTTATAATGATATCTAAAGTTGCAGTTCCACCAAGATTTTTATCAATCTCTAACATACCCTGGTGTATCTCGGTCTCCTCGTCAAAGTAATCAATGAATCTATTTTCAACAACTAATTTTGTTGTGCCGAAAATTAAAATACAAAAAGTAGATGCAAAAACTAAATAGATAGAAACTGAATTATTTTTTGCTATTGATAGAATTTTATTAGTTATTTTATGCAATGATAGATAATCCCTGCTTTGAGACTCTTTTATAAGAGAAATAGCACTAGGCAAGAAGGAAAATGTAAATATGAATGCAATTGAAATTCCGAATGCCATCATTTTACCAAATTCAATCACTGGCTTTAAATCGCCAAGCAACAATGATAAAAATGCCACTGCTGTTGTTATGGCAGCAAAAAAACATGGTAAAAACATTTGATTCACTGAATCTATCAGTGAGTTTTTATAATCCGTAGATTCTTTTTTTAATTCATTTATTTTAACCAAAACATGCACTGTCAAAGATATGGTCAAAATCAGGAGTAAAGCTATGAAGTTTGAGGATACAACACTAATTTTCCAATCCATAAAACCTAAAAAGCCAGCAGTGACAAAAGTAGTAAAGAATGCATTAAGAATTGGAAGAATAACAAACCAAATATTTCCAAAAAATACATACAGCATGACTGCAAAAACTAAAGCAACGGCGGAACCAAATACAACAAGATCTGATTTTATATAATCCATCATGTCTGAAGTAATCATTGCTGGACCACCAAGATATAAAGTAGCTTCGTTTTTATAGAAACCTAATATATTTCTTATTTCTTGAACAAGATTAGAATTAAATTTAGATTCATTGTCGTTTAAGCTACTAATCCTTTGATTAATTAATTGAAGCTCTTTAACTAAAGACAATCTAACTTCTTTGGTTATGGGTTCTTTAGTACTTAAAGTATCAAGTATCTCATACCGTTTGTTTACAAGAAGATCATATTCGTCATTACCTCTTAATACGACTTGCATTGCCGTGATGCTACCGTCAGCACTAATAATTAAATCTTTATATATTGGATTATTAATAATCTCATCTTTGGCAAGTTTTAAATCAATCCCTTCTGTAGTTAAATCCTTTAGGTTGTCTGATACTTCTGTAAGACTAACTTTTGGTTGGAAGAATATAGGCGCATCAAGTAATGATAAAACAGAATCAACTCCGTCAATATTTGATAATTTTTGTTCAATTTCCTCAAGAGTTGATAACGCTTCTTTGGTGAATAATTCATTATTGGGCTCATAGGTAACAATCAGGAAGCTTGAATCACCAAACTCTTCTTCATTTTCTCTATATTTTTTTAATGCCAAATCGCCCTCTAAAACCAGGGCATCTGATGATGCATCTAATTTAAAGTTAGATATACCCTGAGAGGCAAGAAAAATAATTAAAAACACCCAAGCTAAGATGATAAGTGGTTTTGTTATTACAAAATTCGAATACTTATATATAAGATCTTTCATGCTATCTATTTGCACATTCTGGTGAATCTAGAATAATTGGATTTAATTTAAACTCATTTTCATCAAATGCATGAATAGAAAGTGCATGAATTTCAGTCATTAAATTATCTAGTGTTTTGTATACTAATTTATGTCTTTGAATCATAGTTAAGTTTAAGAAATCTTGACTTACTATAACTATTTTAAAATGGCTTTCTGACCCTTCTGGAACATTATGCATAAAACTTTCATTGATAATTTTAAGAGAAGATAAGTCCATTGAGGCTTTAAGAGTATTAACTATTTGAGATTCAATTGGGCCATTGCTCATATAAGAGTCATTATAGATGAATATAACCTATAAGATTTATTTTTAATTAAGGATAATCTCTTTTAAGTAATTTATTATAAAACAGAGCGAAAACAATTATAAATAAAGCACCTAGTGCTACTGGCATCAATACAAAAGATAAACTCTTACCTCCCAGTATTGCAATAATAGGATTGGCTCCTGCTGGAGGATGAATTGAATTAAATAAAGTCATAACAAAAACAGATAAACCTACAGCAATTCCAATTGATATAAATGAAGAACCCATTAGCATATAAATAACTACCCCACTCAAGGCAGATAAGGTGTGACCAAAAAAAATATTCTTAGGTTCTGCAAGAGGACTTTTGTGCACTGCCATAACTAGCACCATGGTTGCGCCAAAAGGAGGTATTAGCCATATTTCACCATAATCTGAAAAGTGTAAGAGAGAAAGCATGCTTATACATATACCTGCTCCAATGGATGAAAGTAAATTATCAATTAACTTTTTCTTTTCTAACATTAATTAAGGTTAACTTATTTTATGTTTATTGGATATGTAATATCCTGCTCAGCCATCGAGTGGAAGTTGATCAATATTTTCAATTAATAAGGAAATTTCCTCCCATCTTGCCCATTCAACAGAATTAAGAGAAGCGGCATATTCAGCTGCTCTTAACATAGCAATAGTTTGAGCTTCCTCGCCATATTGAGAAATAAGAGATATAGCTATTGTGCGAAGATCGTCTTTCAACTTTATTTAAAAGGTTTTTATATAATGTTTTAAAACTGTATCCCATGTAAAATCCTTTGTATAGTTGTGAAATGATGAATGGGTCAAGAGAAAATATAACCGCATAAACGATATGAATATTTTATGGATAAGTGATGGAAAAAAAGGCCATGAAAAACAGGTTGAAATACTTTTAAATGAAATATCTAAAACGGTAAATACTAGTATTGAAAAACAAATATATTCAACTAGCTTATTTGTAGAAATTCTCGAATTTATTTCTTATGCATCAAGTATTGTGTTTGGAAACTTATTTTTAAATAAAAATAACTTTGATATTTATAAAAAAAATAAAATAGATATTGTTATTGGAGCTGGTAGCAGTATCCATATAAGAATATTATTAATTAAACGTTATTTATCAAATTTAGGCATTTCTGTAAAAGCAATCAGTGTTTTAACCCCAAGTATATATAAAAATAATTTTGATGTTATATGTGCCCCAATGCATGACTCATCAAAGTTATCAAAGAACAAGAATGTCATTTATTTTGAAGGTTCATTAGCACAAGTATCAACAAGTGAAATTGATGAAAGTATCGGCTTTATAGGAATTGGTGGGATTAACAATCATTATATCTTTGACGAAAATGAAATTATTAAGCAAATTGAGTTTGTAACAAGCCTTTATACACAAAAAAATTGGTTTTTATTCACCACTAGAAGAACTCCAAATAAAATGATTAAGAGAATTAATAAACTTGCTTCGAAGAATAATAATTTAATCATTTCTAATAATAATTATGATGAAATTATCAAAAAAGCATCAGTAAAATTTGTAACTCAGGACAGCGTAAATATGGTTTATGAGAGTCTGTCTACAAAAGGTCAAACATTTCTATTTAATATGAAATATATCAAGGTTAATAAAATTGTTGATCAGATGAACCAGCTTTTGGCCAATAAACAAGTTGGATATATTGAAAATATAAAGATGGCTGATGATCTAAACAAAATAAAGACAATTCCACAAAACTTACACAATGATGTCTTTGCAGAAGTTGAGAAAGTTGCCTATAAGTTAATGCAAAAAATTAAATTAAAAGAAGTATGAAGATCGCTCACTTAGTATTAAGTAATGTATTTGCAGGCATTGAGCAGCATGTAAATGAACTCACATTAGATTTAGAGCATGAGACAGATTTAGAGGTATGTATTATTTGTAACAAAGAGATAGCTCCAAAATTTAAAAATACTAACATTAAAACTATCAATAATTTTAGCAGGAGATCTCCTTTTGGATTAATAAAGCTTTTAATCATGATTAAAAAGATTCAGCCAGATATCGTTCATACTCATGGATCAAAAACGACAGCTATTATAAATATCATTAAACATTTTACTAATATCAAACACATTGCCACAGCCCATGGCATTAAGAATAAGACATCAGTTTATAAAAATGCTACAAAATTAATTGCAGTTAGTCACTTAGCGCAAAAATCAATAGATGCTCCCTCTATTGTTATTAATAATTGGTACTCACCATACATTGAAGAGAAGAAATCTAAGGAAGGTAAATATATTTTAGCTGTTGGTAGATTGGAAAAAGTTAAGGGTTTTGATTTGTTAGTTCAATCCTGGGTGAATATCAAAGAAAATTTAATCATTGTTGGTTCTGGAAAGGAATATGACTCATTGATAAATTTAATTAATACTCACGAATTAAGTAATAAAATTCAAATTATTAATGAAGTATCTCAAGAAGAGCTAATGCATTATTACAAAAACGCATCAATGCTGATTATTTCTTCAAGAAATGAAGGAGGGCCTAGGGTTGCCTTAGAAGCTCTTTATCAAGAAATACCTGTTATATCCACTAGAGTTGGGCACATGCCTGAAATTTTACCTGATGAACTTCTTGCAGAACCTGATAGTTTAGAATCTTTAAGAGGTTTGATTCAAACCCATGTTGGAAATAATAATTATCTACAAGATTCAATTTTTCAATATGTTAAAGAGGAATTTTCGTTGCGAGGCCAATCTAAAAAAATATTAGATATTTATAAAAATTTATTCGTATCTCAATGAAGTAGCTGGGTCGAGTTTTGCTGCCTTTCTTGCTGGCCATATACCAAAAAATAATCCAACCATAGCTGAGAATGTTATAGACCCGATCATTGCGCTAAACGGCATCGCAAAGGGCCATTCATTAAATGATGCAAATAAATACAGCAAACTGGTACCAAGAAAAACACCAATCAAGCCGCCAATAATACACAAGATAACTGCTTCTACAATAAATTGCAGCATGATAGCCCTATGAGTAGCACCTAATGCTTTTCTTAAACCAATTTCACGAGTTCTTTCAGAAACTGAAACTAGCATAATATTCATAACCCCTATTCCACCAACAACTAAACTTATACCTGCAATACCAGCAATTAATATTGTAAATATGCCTGTTGCCTGTCTTCTAAGATCAGAGAACTGACTGTAGTCACTAATTCTAAAATCATTATCTTGACCAGGACCAATATCATGCTGAGCTCTTAAAATTTGTTCTATTGTCATCATGACTTCGTCAACATTAACATCATTAGATATGCCTACATTAATAGAATCAAGATTAGATGTACCAAATACTCTTTGGGCACCAGTTAATAACGGAATATATAATTCGTCATCAGGGTTTTGCCAACCAGTTGAGCCCTCTTCTTTTAAAATTCCAATAACTTTATAGGATGTTCCTGCAATAAGGATCTCTTTATTAAGAATATTTTGTGCAGATGTTTGTAATTCTTTTGGAACAGCTGAACCAATTACAGTAACTCTTTTTCTGCCAAAATTATCATCGTTATTAAATAATCTTCCAAACTCAAGATCATAACCACGAACGTCAAAATGAATTGGTAAATAAGCACCAACTCTTTCATTAATATTTGCATTGCCAAATTTAACTTGTCTATTTCTTGCAATAGCAGGTGAGATTTGCCAGTTATGAACCTTATTTTTAGCAAGAGCTTCTGCATCTTTTATATCTAAAGGTATCAAACCTTTAGTAACAGCACCTCTTCTATTTTGTGCCGGGCTGACATAAAGAGTTCTACCACCAAGGTCATCTATACTTTCTTCTAATGCTTTATTAGCGCTTGAACCAATTCCGATTACAGCTATTACAGCAGCTGTACCAATGATTATGGCTAGAGATGTTAAGAATGAGCGTATCTTATTAGATCTTATCGATATAATGGCAGAATTTAATGATTCCTTAAAAAGCATTATCCAAAGCTAAACGAAGCATTAACTCGTTCTTTAAATCTTTTTTGATAATCAAATAAGCTCTTGCTAGGTAATATAAAAACTGTATCTGTTGAGCTAAGGCCTTCTACAATTTCAACATAGGATAAATCAGACGCACCAATTTTTACCCATACTAATTCCGGACCAGTTTTGGACTCCTTAATAACAATAAATTTATTAAAATTTTCACCCTTTACTTTGTCTTCAAGAAAGCTATCTACTATATTTTTTGGCATATCTAAAATAGATGCTGCGGAATAAATATCTTTTCTAGTCCTTAATGACATTGAGGGAGCACTTAAACTGACACTTTTATTAAGAACTTCAATCACAACATCTGTATTCATGCCTAATAATAATAAATTCTCATTGTTATCAATGTCGATAAGAACTGGAAAAGTGGTTACGTTTTGTTCGATTTTTGCTAAAGGTTCAATTTTTGAGACAGTACCAAAAAATTCTTTATCGCGATAAGCTGCAACTTTTATAGAAACTGTTTGCCCAATAGATACTTTACCGACATCAATTTCATCAACTAAAGCTCTAACTCTAACTTTTGATAAGTCCGCCATTGTCATTAAAATAGTTCCGCCACCAACTGCCGAAGTTGGCGAAGAAATAACCTGACCAACTTCTACCGGTCTTGAGATTATAGTGCCCTGAACCGGAGATCTTACGATAGTATCATCAAGAGCAATCTTTGCATTCTCGTATGAGACCTCGGTTCTAACAAGAGTTGATTTAGCTTGAGCAAAACTTTCTTCTATATCCTCAAAATCTTTATCAGAAATACTTCCTTTGGCGTGAAGCTCCCTTCCTCTTTCTGCTTGGGATTTTGCATTTTCGAGTCTAACTTTTGATGCCTCAAGATCTGATTTAGCTTGATCTAATATATTTTTTGGAGTTCTTTGATCTATCTGTCCTAATATTGAACCTTTTTCAACCAAATCACCAACAGCAGCCCCTAAAAATAATATCTCTCCAGATGCCTTCGATTTGATCTCTACCGATGAAATTGCTTCAATAACCCCAGAAGCCTCAATAGAAAGCTCAAGTTTCTTTGTTGAAATATTTTCTTTTTTATAAAAAGTAGTTTGTTCTTTTGAGTCACCGCCAGAACCACAAGAAGATAATATTATCGTGGTGATTGTAATAGTTAGTAATTTATTTATTCTCATAATCCATCTTTTTAAACCTTTTGATCAGATTCTATAAGCCCATCTTTAATATTTATAATTCTTTTAGATTGCCTAGCAATATCTTCTTCATGTGTTATTAATATTATAGTCTGTCCTTGATCATTAAGCTCTTTAAATAAATTCATAACATCGTCACCGGTTTGAGAATCTAGGTTTCCTGTAGGCTCATCGGCAAATATGATGCTTGGTTTATTTACCAAAGCCCTTGCTATAGCAACTCTTTGTTGCTGTCCTCCAGATAATTCAGAGGGAGCATGATTTAATCTATCGCTAAGACCTACTTTATCAAGAACATTTTTTGCAAGAACATGAGCTTCATCATAGTTAATGCCTGCATACTTAAGAGGTAAAAGTACATTATTTAGAGCAGAATTTTTTGCTAATAGATGAAATGATTGAAATACAAATCCAATTTCTCTATTTCGAATAAATGCCAGCTCATCATCATCAAGATCATTAACTAATTTATTATTTAAATAATAACTTCCGCTACTTGGTGTGTCTAAACATCCTATAATATTCATTAATGTGGTCTTTCCTGAGCCTGAGGGACCCATGATAGATAAAAACTCACCCTTCTCTACAGATAAATCAATACCTTTTAAGGCTTCCACTTTTTCAGAACCTACTTGAAAAAATCTTTTAAGGCTTTCAGTTTTTATAATCATAATTATTAATTTCTTAGACAGCTAGTAATAAAGAAAGTTCTTTTATTTGTATTAAAGAGATTATCCCTTTAATGCCTCTAGATATTCAAGCCATGCCAAGCCTGAGTCTTTGTATTTCAGCGATTTACTAGCTTTTATAAACGATCCTCTTGCTTCTGCGTTTTGCTTGAGCTCAAAATGAGCTATACCTTGCATAAGTTGATATTTGCCGTCATCTTTTATTTGTAATTTTTCAATTCTATCAATACCAATAATTACTTCATTCCATTGAAAGGCACTAAAGGCAATATCAACATACTGTTTTGCTAACTTATGGTCATCAGGATTTTCTATCAATGAATTTGTTAGCACTTCTAGTGACCTAGTTCTCTCTTTTGCATAAAGCCAAGAGTCTGCAAGAAGTTTTGCATTAGCTTTACTGAAAATAATACTTTCATTTGTTATGGCAGTCTCTAGAACCCTAGCTGACATTGCTGGATTCTTTCTATAAAGATAAAAACTGGCTAAATTAGTAAACTCTTCTGGTTTTTCTAACATCCCTTTCATATAACTAACTTCCATAGTTGCCAATGAAAGATCATACTTTTCAAGAACATTGTAGATAGCAGATAATTGAATATAGTAGATTTTTTTATTAGGTTTATTTAATAATAAGGTTTTTGCAGAACCTTCTGCAGCAATAAAATCTTTTTTATTATATTCAATTGCAAATTTTAGCTGGTACCAATCCTCTCTAAAACTAGATGATAAAGATATTGCTTTATTAATATATGAATATGCTACGACAAAGTTTTCCTCTGTTGCATAAATCAATGCCGTCAATGCGTAAATATTATGAAGGCCTGGAACTGGCTTAGCACTTGCTTCTGCTATTTCAATAAAATTTAGTAAAAGCTCTTTAGCTTTTAATGGTTGTTTTTGGGTTGTATATAATTGAGCCAGGGCCTGAACTAATGTTGTAGACTCTGCTAAAGGTAAAGCTTTTTCATCATATGAAACCTGAAGTTTTTCTAAAGCTTCATCATATCTTTCTTGTTGATATAAAAAAAAGCCGAAGGTTCTTGCTATAACTGCTTTATTGTATGATCTTGATCTCCAATTTTTTTTATACCATCTATTAAGTATTTTTTCTGCTTCATCAAACTTTTTTTCTTCAATTTTCGTATCAACACGGGTTAACTCCCAGTAAACGGTTTCATCCAGAACATCTTCAGATGAAACGTGGACGGTAAATATTAAAAGGCTTGCTATAAGAGTCTTATATTTCATTTTTAAAATATTTTAAATTCAATTACTTGAGTTCCATTTTGCGTCACTGCAACTCCATTTACTACTTTAGGTTTGAATTTCCATTTCTTGATAGCCCTTAGTGCTGCTGTATCAAAAACTCTAGGAGGTTTTGATTCAATAATTTTGGGTGATGAAACACTACCATCAACCTCAACGGTAAACTCAACCTTAACCCAACCCTCTACTCCTGCTATTAATTCATTTCTTGGATATTGAGGATTAATTCTGACCAATGGAATTACCTGCGAATTACCACCTTGATTTTGAGGTCCAAGAAATGCACCTTTAAAATCAGTAGGCACAGAAATATCAGGAAACTCTATATTAAGATTAGGCGCTTGAGGTGGAGCTTGAAGTTCTGGTGTTATTAAATCAGGTGGTGGTGGTTTTTTTGGAGGCTCTGGTTTATCAGGTATGGTTCTAGACTTTTCTCTTAAAGATGTGTCTTTTTTAAGTCTAATAAAATCTACAACTCTAAAGGAGTTTTCTGTTTTTAAAGATTCAGAGCTAGGTTTAACTATATATGCTAGTAATAGAAAAAAAAGCAGAGCTATTAAAAGCCCGATTAAGTGTCCTGAAAAATTTTTAATCATTTTCTGCAGCTATGGATATCTCAAGAACTCCTGCAAGCCTAATTTGATCCATAGCTTCAACCAATAAACCCGTTTGAGATGCTTTATCTGCTTGAATAATGACAGAACCTTCAGGATTTTCAGCCCTTAATCTTATAATATTTGGTCGGATAGCTCTAAGTTCAACCTTTCTTCTATCTATATAAATTTCATTATTTTCAGAGATTGCTACCAGAATATTTCCCTTCTCATTTCTTTCAGCAGTTTGTGCACTAGGTCTGTTAACTTCTATTCCTGATTCCTTTACAAAAGAAGTTGTGACAATAAAAAATATCAGCATGATAAAAACAATATCAAGCATTGGTGTTAAATCTAAGCCCGATTCTTCTTGAAATATCTTTTTTCTACGTCTCATAGTTCTGAAATAATTGATTGGGATTTACTGTGCAAGACGGTATAAGTTAATAATCCAACTATACTAATAGCCATTCCAGTCATAGTTGGAAGTGTTGCTTTTGTTATCCCTGATGCAAGAGCTCTAGCGTTTCCAGTTCCAAAAAAAGAAACGACATCAAATACCTCTATCATACCAGTAACAGTGCCTAGAAGACCTAGAATTGGGCATAAAGCAATAAGAGTCTGAATAATATAAAAGTCTTTTTTAACTATGCTCTTATAGTCGGATTTTAAAGTTGAAAGATTTAATAAATAATAATCATCGCTTTTTATACTGGCAAGATTCTGCTTGTATTCATCTTGAATAAGATGAATATCAAAAAATAAATGTTTAAATTTCGCAAAAATTAATACAAATAAATAGATGCTTATAAAAAATAAAATTAATACCACAGGACCGCCCTGGTATAAAAAGTTTGTATAAGTTTTGAATATATCAGTGATCATTTTTTAACTTTATTTGCAACGATTCCTGATGCCTTTTCTTCAAGAAAAGCTATGATTGTATTTGAATAATTTTCAGCATATGAGTGCATAAACAATAAAGGAGCAGCCACTATCAATCCAAGCATAGTGGTAACTAAAGCTTGAGATATACCACCAGCCATTAGCTTAGGATCACCTGTACCAAATAATGTGATAGCTTGGAAAGTTTCTATCATTCCAATAACTGTTCCCAATAATCCCAACAACGGTGCTACAGTTGCAATAAGTTTTATGGCCTTAACTCTTACTTCAATTGTAGGAGTTATGGATTGAATTTTTTCATCTAAAATCAATTCAAGAGAATCTAAAGATTCGTTAATATTTTTATTTGCTGTATTTATCAACATACCTAGTAAATTATCATCACTTACAGAATCATTATTTTCTTGATTTTTTATTTTCATTAATACATTTCTAAGAACATATATTCTCTCACTAGCTAAAGCAACACCGCCCAAGCCTAATAAAATGATTACGTATCCAACCAATCCACCATCAGCAATTCTTTGAAAGAATGTTTTCTTTTGAATTAGTTTTTCAAGTATTGCACCTCGAGTTGGATCGATATCAATTGTAAATATCCCATCTGATTCTGTCTGAAGGCTTTTTAACTTACGCTTGCTTACTCCTGCAGGTTGAGAAGGAAGAAATTCAACCTGATTGGTCTCAATAAGATGTTTTAAAAACATCCCCTCATGGGTAATTGAAAAAGTTCCAAGTCTTAAGATTTCTAATTCATCGTTATTTCCATCTGCTGTTAAAACATTGGTTTTAAATACTTTTATAGTTTCAGCATTTCTTATCTCTTTCACAAGCTCAACCCATAATCCTGAAATATCAGATAGATCTGGAAGCTTCTTAGATTCTGCTAAGTTTTTTAAGAAAAGATCTCTGTCTGGATTATCTATATTAGTAATTGAATTTTTAAACTCTCCTCTTGTTTGTCCAGAAACCTGCTTAACAACTCCAAACATTTCACCTAGATTGCCAAGCTTTAATGTAAGCTTTTCTTCTAATTCTGCTAATGTTTTCTCATTTTGATCAAATTTATTAATTAGTCTCTCAGATAAATCTTCAGCATTTTTTAAATCTTTTTTTAATTTAGTATTAATTTTTTTTAACTCTGATAATTGCTTCTCTTTAGAGTTTGCTCTAGAAAAATCAAACCTTTTCTCAATATCTACCTTTGATTGAATATTGATAATTAATTGCTCAAGCTCAGAGGGTTTTGTAACAATCTCGGAATCATCCTGGGCTGTTATTAAAAAAGGAATACTTAGTAACAAATAAATAGTAAGAATATATTTTGTCATTATATTTTCTCCACTGGAAGTTTAATAAGTGAAGGAGGTAATTCTTTTCTTGCTATCTTCAAAGCAACTACCAATTCATTATCTATGCCTTTTTGTTTAATCCATTGATTTTCTTTTTTACTAAACATGGCATTATATTTACCATCGGATGTTCTACCATAAAGACCAACTCTTCCTAATCTAAATATTTCAACATTATATTTAACCCCATCAACATCTATTTCATCTCTATATGATTCAATAGTTCGTCCGTATTCATTTTCAATCTGATAGGCTTCAAATACCCTTCTAAACTTTTCTGAAGTAGAAATATTTGATTGTAATAAAATTTCTTTTAAATCTTGAATTCTTGCAAACCTTTCATCTAATAAAAATGGAATATCATTCTGAATAATTGATTCTAGTGTTAAAACCATTTCTTCAAGTTTTGGTAAAATACCTCTATTGGTATTATCCAGCTCAACCATTTGTTCATTTATAGATAAAATTTCATTATTTTGAGAGTTTATAAGCTCTTGCATCTGTCTGTTGTAAATATTAGTCAAATCTAATTGTTGAGATAAAAATTGAATATCGCCAATTAGCGTTATAATTTGAGTATCTATATTGTCAATATAAGACTGCCTATCAGCAGCAGCGCTAGCTGAAGAAGCTTCTATCTTAATAGCCTCTTCTATCAAATCTTTATCATTAACTTCAGGATTGGTTTGATCTTGAGCTTGAATGATGGCTGTATTTAATAAAAAAGCTGCGAAGAGAAATATTTTGAATGATTTCATTATAATGGAACCTTTTTTTTGTTATTTATAAGATTATAAACATATTTTTTTTATTTATAACTTTTAATTATAAAGTTTTTATAAAAAAATCCCCTCTAATATGAGGGGATTTTAATTGATATATATAAGTTTTTAGAATGTATATTTGTATGTTACAAATACCTCTCTACCTACTGCTGAGTAATAATATTCTGAGAACCAAGGGAAACCAAGGTCTGTATTATACTTAGGAGCATCATCCATTAAGTTAGAGACCGAAAGACCAATATAGTGTCCATCTTCGATGTCATATCTTACGAATGCGCCAATATCAAAATAAGGCTCAATTTTATTACGGCCTGTTGGATTTGGAGCAAAGCTACTGAAGTAACCCATTGATCCAATTCTTGAGGTACTAATACCAGTTGACCAATCATCTTTATTCCAAGAAAGTGATAGATAACTTCTTGATCTTAGTCTTCTTTCTTGATTCATAATGCTCACATAAGGATCTGCATCAGTATCTTTTCTTCTCTCATCATCAACATAAGAAACAGACAAACTTAAGAAGAAGTCGCCCATTTCATCAGTAATAAATCTAGATGATATACCCCAGTCAGCACCTCTGTAGTATCTACCTGCACCGTTAATGTAACCATAACTAACAGTGTCAATCGCACCTTCTGGAGGTGTTATAGCAGGGGCTGAACCACCACCTTGAGGAGTCCAAACAGCACCCCTTACAATTGTTGAATAGATATCTTGACAATAAGCTGATGAGAAAGTAAAACCAGGTGTTGTTATGCCATCTTCTTGTGCTTTACAAATCATCTCATCTCTAAGCACCTGATCTGTACTTGTAGTTGTAACAATATCATTTAGTTCAATTTCAACTAAATCTAGAGTCATAGATGCACGAACTTTAGAAGTATTCATGATATCTAGGACCAGACCTAAGCTATATTGTTCACCTGTTTCAGCTCTTAGATTTAAATTACCAGAAGAGCTTATATTAGCATTCAACTGCGTATAACCTTGTGTTAAACAGTCTGTACCATCTATATTAACCACACCTTCATTTAAATATCTGCCGTAGTAATCACAAGGTGTTCCAAAACTACCTGATTCGCCTTTATAGATATAAGGCAAACTTGGAGCTGCAAAAGACTCTCCCCAACCACCTCTGATTAATAACCTATCAATTGGTTTCCATGTGAATGTTATTTGATCTGTAGTCCTGTCACCAATCTGTGTAGATTTTTCATCATAGCTATCAGATCTTCTTGCTAAATAAAGATCAAAATTAGCTGTCACAGGGATAGCTGTTTCTATTGCATATGATGTTCTAGTTCTTTCACCACCACCTTTAGTGGTTGAATTACCCCAAACATTACCAGCATCATATTGTGGACCTGGATCAATATTATAGTCGGTTGTTGTGTCTTCTAAGTGAAGAGCAAACCCAACTGGACCAGCAGGTAAAGTGAATAACTCTCCACTTGTTGTAAATTGAAGAGTCTCAGAACTTGATTCACCTTCAATATATATTCTTTGCCACAACCCATAAGAAGCTGCAGTTTCATATGTTCCCCAAAATGTGTCTGGATTAAATACACCATAACCATAAGTACCAGCAGTACATAATGATGCAGCTGCTGAATCAGCTACTCCACCACACATCCATCTTTCTAAACTATCGTTTAGAACATCTTCTCCACCATTAAGATAGTTATATTCATCCTTAACATACGCTAGTTCCCAATCCCATATAGCATCTTGTAATTCAAAAGTACTACTTGCTGTTAATGTGTAAGAAAGAGTATCTTCTTCAAACTCAGCTCTCCAAGATTTTTCTGGGAAAAATCTTTGACCAGAAACGTATGCACCACCAAATCTAAACATTGCAGGATGAAGAGTTCTTCCAGCAGCACCTGGACCAGGATTTCCAGCACCATCTGAAATAATTTGACCATCATTACCAATCACATATGATGAATAGTAATTTGCTTGAACAAAGTATGGGTAGTAGTCATTTTTTAATTCAGTATCCCAATAATGAACATCAGCATTTAGCTGAATTCCATTTTCTAAAGTATATGTGCCTGCGAAATATGCAGAATTATTGTCATATCCATTTCTAACTGTAGTCCATGCAGAAGCATCTAGATTACAGTATTTCCAATCTGCACCATATGAATAACCTAAAGGTCCCCAGGTGTCTCCACTTGGATCTGTATAGACTGTTTGACCCCAACCATAGTTACCCATAGCATCTGTTTCAAGATTTAGATCTTCACAAGTTGTATTAAGTGCGCCGGATTCTTCAGGTAAAAAAGCATATCCACCATAACCACGTGCGTTTAACTTACCAGCCCATGTACCATAGTGATAGTATCCTACAGGCTCATCAAACCTAGTATCAAACATAGGTCTGTCTTTACCATTAATTGGATTTACTGTATTGGTTTCAAAACCAAAAACAATACTTCCATTATCAAAATATTTACCGCCGCTCATTTCAATACCAACAGATTCACCAGACTCTCTTCCAGTAGCAGGTTGATGTTCACCGTACCTAACTTGCACAGAGAAATCTTCCATTCCATCAACCAAAATTATGTTAATAACACCAGAGACAGCATCTGCTCCATAAATAGCTGAAGCACCAGCTGTTAAAATTTCAATTCTTTCTACGATACCAACAGGTATTCTGTTCCAGTTAAATGAAGCATCTCCACCTGATGGATAGGGATAATTTGCTCTTCTTTTTCCATTTACAAGAACAAGGGTTCTAGAAGGACCGAAGTCACGCAAATTAATTGAGTTTTGTGAGGCATTGTTTGTACCTCCTCCAAGACCATCCATAATTGTTTGACCAGTATTTTGAGATATTGAAGCAACTGCTTCATACACAGATAGGAATCCACCTTGATCTATATCATCACTAGTAATAACAACTAGTGGTTGAGGTCCTTCTATATCTGTTCTTTTAATTCTTGAGCCTGTAACGCTAACTTTAGTAAGTTCAACGCTGTCTGAATCACCTGCAGCAGAATTAGATGTTTCTGCAACTGAAGCTTCCATCGCGACTTCCTCTTGAACATCAGATGTCTCAGCAACAGGAGTTGAAGCTACTTCTTCAGTACCAGGATTATCCGCATACACACTGGTAGAGGCAAAAAAACCGAATACAAGTGTAAAAAATATATTTCTATTTAACATAACAATATCCCCTTGAATGTTTATAATATGGTTATTAGCATATATTATTGAACAATTAGCATATTTGTGCAAACAATTTTAAAATAAATAATTGTGTAAAGTGTGCTTTACATGTAATATAAATATAATTTTATTGATATAAAAAATACATACAGGGAAATTTTTATGAAAAATCTATTACTAGCATTTTTATTCTTTGCATCATTTACAACACTAAATGTTAATGCAAATGACAATATACCTATTGAACACTTCTGGTGTGAATCAGCAATGACAAGCGGTTCTCTTTCTCCTAATGGAAAGTATTTTGCCACCATGGTTCCTGCATCAGGTCCAAAATGTGCAATTTCATCTAATGACAATGATGGGGATAGCCAATCTCCAAGAGTGTTATTGGTTGTAAACCTAGAAAATAACACCTCACAGCAATTAAGTGGTACAAGCAGTGGAGCAAGAATTCTATGGTTTACATGGTTAAGTAATTCTAGAATAGCTTTTTATAGGCAGCCACAAGCTGGTCTTGATGCGTATAGCATGTGGGCAATTAATATAGATGGTACAGAACCAAAATTACTTGTTCCAGGTAAATGGGAAGATGGTTACCCAACTGGTGCTAACTTAATAGATACTTTAGATGAAGATGATAGACATGTTCTTGTTTCTTATAACAAAAGAAGACCAAAAGTAACTGACGTCTATAAGTTAAATATTTATTCAGGAAAATTAACCATGGTTGCCAAGGACCCAGTTATTGATGGTCAAACTGCACTAGGTTGGGCAATCGATCAGCAAGGTAATGTTCGTGGTTATCAAGCTGTGAAAGGTTTATATACTTATCTTTATCACAGAAATGACAACAAATCTGACTTTAAATTACTTAGAAAGTTCAAATTTCAAGAACCAAGTTTTAGCATTAGTGCTTATTCATATGATCCTAGGTTTGTTTATATGAGTGGACAAGCTGTTGCTAAAAATGGAACGGTTATTGATGATTCAGATACAGATGCAATGTGGCTATATGATGCTTATAACGATGAATTTGTAGAGAAAGTATTTGAACATCCACGATATGACGTTGGAGGAATTGCTATATCTGAAAAAACAGAAAAGCCTGTATATGTTACTTATTACGGTGATAAGCCTGAGAGAGTATGGCTTGATAAGGATCTAGAAAACGTTTATACCTCAATAGAAGCAGCCTTCCCTGATGATAAAGTCTCGATTGGAAGCTGGACAAAGAATGAAGATAAAGCAATTGTTACCACTTGGAGTGATAGAAATCCTGGTGAAATGTATTTTTATGATAGAAATAATGGATCTATATCATTTATTGCTAAATCTAGGCCTTGGATTAATAAAAATGAAATGTCTCCTATGATACCTATTGAATTTGAGGCTAGAGACGGCCTATTGATAAGTGGTTACCTTACTCTTCCTGTTAATTCTGATGGTAAAAACTTACCTCTAATTATTAATCCTCATGGTGGTCCTAATGCTAGAGATACATGGGGCTATAACAGAGAGCATCAGTTCTTTGCATCCAGAGGTTATGCCCTTTTAAGTATGAACTTTAGAGGTTCAACTGGTTATGGAAGAAGTCATGTTAAGTCCGCTAATAAGGAATGGGGTAGAAAAATGCAAGATGACGTTACTGATTCAGTAAATTGGGCAATTAGCCAAGGCATTGCAAACCCAGATAAAATTTGTATTCATGGAGCAAGTTATGGTGGATACGCTGTTATGGCCGGTATTACTAAAACTCCAGATTTATATAAATGTGCTGTTAATTACGTTGGTGTGACTGATATGAAATTATTATTCACTGAGAGACCAAAGGTATGGGAAATTTGGGATGAGCAACAAAAAGTTGAAATTGGCGACTACAGCAGTGAAAAGGAGTATCTTGATGAGGTTTCTCCAATAAAAATGGTTGATAGAATTAAGACTCCTTTATACATAGTCCATGGCAAACTTGATTGGAGAGTGGATATTAAGCATGCGCAAGTTCTCCGAAGAGAGCTAATTAAAAATGGAAAGAAGGAAGGTGAAGATTTTTGGTGGATGGTTAAGGGTGATGAAGGTCACGGATTTGTTAAGCCAGCAAATAATCTTGAGCTATACAGTGAATTAGAAAAATTTTACGCGACTTATTTAAATTAAAAAGAACTTAGCTTAGTTAAGCTTTGTCCTAAAATCAAGCTGTGAATATCTGAAGTTCCTTCATAGGTATTCACAGCTTCTAAGTTCATGAGATGTCTTATTACATGATATTCATCACTGATTCCGTTTCCGCCATGAATATCTCTAGCATCTCTAGCAATATCTAATGCTTTTTGACAATTATTTCTTTTCATAAGGGATATCATCTCAGGTTTCATTCTATCTTCATCAATTAACCTACCCAACCTTAGTACTGCATGAAGACCGAGGGTAATTTCAGAGTGCATATTTGCTAATCTTTTTTGCATCAACTGCTTAGCTGCTAAAGGCTCACCAAACTGTTCACGTTCTTTTGTATATTCCAACGATGCATTAAAACAAAACTCAGCTGCTCCTAGTGAGCCCCAAGCAATACCATACCTCGCCATATTAAGACATGAGAATGGACCTTTGAAACTTTGAACTTCAGGCAATATCTTATCTTCGCCAACATATACATCATCTAAGAATATTTGACCGGTTGTAGAGGCTCTTAATGAAAATTTTCCCTCTAATTTTGGAGTACTTAAACCCTTGGAGTTTCTATCAACAATAAACCCCCTCAATATACCCTGCTCATCTTTAGCCCAAATAATTAAAACATCTGCAATTGGTGAATTAGTAATCCAGGTTTTTGATCCATTTAAAATATAACCATCTTTTGATTTCTTTGCATGAGTTTTCATTGAGCCTGGATCTGAGCCTGCGTCAGGCTCTGTTAGTCCAAAACATCCAATCAAATTACCTTTTGCCATTTCAGGTAAATAATGATTTTTTTGCTCTTCTGAG